>OGOR01000019.1_pt1 | contig 137795 bp, 98 predicted proteins | sample 1552771 | NCBI WGS metagenome assembly OGOR01 (sample SAMEA2580124, study PRJEB22360) | human gut metagenome | biome: human gut; feature: human-associated habitat; material: faeces | place: Denmark | collected 2008/2010
GCTGCCTTCGCAATCGGAGTTCTTCGTGATATCTAAGCATTTCACCGCTACACCACGAATTCCGCCTGCCTCTACTGTACTCAAGACACCCAGTATCAACTGCAATTTTACGGTTGAGCCGCAAACTTTCACAACTGACTTAAGCGTCCGCCTACGCTCCCTTTAAACCCAATAAATCCGGATAACGCTCGGATCCTCCGTATTACCGCGGCTGCTGGCACGGAGTTAGCCGATCCTTATTCATACGGTACATACAAAAAGCCACACGTGGCTCACTTTATTCCCGTATAAAAGAAGTTTACAACCCATAGGGCAGTCATCCTTCACGCTACTTGGCTGGTTCAGACTCTCGTCCATTGACCAATATTCCTCACTGCTGCCTCCCGTAGGAGTTTGGACCGTGTCTCAGTTCCAATGTGGGGGACCTTCCTCTCAGAACCCCTATCCATCGAAGGCTTGGTGGGCCGTTACCCCGCCAACAACCTAATGGAACGCATCCCCATCGATGACCGAAATTCTTTAATAGTTCTACCATGCGGAAGAACTATGCCATCGGGTATTAATCTTTCTTTCGAAAGGCTATCCCCGAGTCATCGGCAGGTTGGATACGTGTTACTCACCCGTGCGCCGGTCGCCATCAAACTTAGCAAGCTAAGTTCATGCTGCCCCTCGACTTGCATGTGTTAAGCCTGTAGCTAGCGTTCATCCTGAGCCAGGATCAAACTCTTCATTGTAAAAGTATCGTGACTGCGCAAATTAAAAATTAAAGTGCGACAGCTTAATTATCTGTTCAGGACGCTCGAATTCAAAAAGTTTATCTTTACCTATTTATATAAAACAGGTATTGACGGTTCTTTTGTTTTACCCAGGTACGACGCGCCTTAATCATTAGTTTCCAATTATTAATTTGCGAAGCACCTGCTCTTGTACTACTTGTATTGTTTATGTAAATCTGTTCAAAGATCGCTCGTTTCACGATTGCTGTTCTTTTCAGAAAGCGGATGCAAAGGTAAGAACTTTAAAGCATATCTTCCAAATATTTTCGGAAGTTTTTTTTATTTTTCTTTTTTTCTCTTTCCTCGTCGTCTCTCTTGTCGAAAGGGAGGCAAAAAGAAAAAGGAAGAAAAAAAACCGGTCACCGTTTCTTGAAAGAAGAATGTCAACTCGCGCTGCTTTCGTTTTCAAAAGCGGGTGCAAAGGTAAGAACTTTAAAGCATAACTTCCAAATGTTTCGGAAGTTTTTTTTCATTTTTCTTTTCCAAAACCGAAGTTCCGAAAGAAACCTATGGCAAAGAAGAGAAAAATGGAAGCTTACCGCTCCGTTTTACTGTCAGAATGTCAAAACATCGCCGCCTTCGTTCCCGAAAGCGGATGCAAAAGTAGCGCTTTTACGGACATCTGCAAAATATATACAAGCTTTTTTTGAGGGTTTACGTGAACTTTTTCATAACTAGCTGATTGATAGATATGTTTTAAAGCATGTTTTTTAAAGGGAAAGAAAGGCAGGAAGGAAGGGGACACATTATATATATACGCGCGCGTATCGGAATATACTAAGTTCACCCCTTGACATAGACCACTGAACGGCCGGCACCACGCTTGAGGAGCCCAAAGAGAACTGACAATAAACCTGCGAAAGGCTACATCCGGAAAGCCCGGATACTAAACGAGAACTACTGAACAACTTTTCTCACTACAGATATGTTTCTTTCTTACCACACCCGCGTTTCTTTCTTTCCACAGCTGTGGTAAGAAAAGAACATTGCTGTGGAAAGATTAGTTTTTAGAGAAAAACAAGGTAGTACATCGCAGTTTTTTTCCTAACTCTTAGGTGTCATCTACGCACCATACTGCGACAATCAGTAGAAGCCTTTATCAAATCCACTTCTGTGCCCTACCCAAAGAACGCACAACGGCAGCAAACTCTTCCCGAGGAATGATAGCCTTATTACGTGTTTTCAAACGATTATTATAAACGGTCTGAGGTGAATAATGCAAGAATTCGGCAATCTTCACACTATCAGTGATACCTAAACGCACCAAAGCATAAATGCGCAATTCCGTATTCAGTAACTCACCATCTTTTAGCACAATCTGCTCGTCAGGATGGAGCAAGGCATTGAAGTCACTTACAAAATCCGGATAAATGTGCAAGAAGATAGCATCAAAGTTATGATAGAACTCTTTCAACTCATTCTGTGCCATAGAATGAGTATCGGTTAATGCTTTCACATCCTCCAACTGGTTTGCCTTAAGCTTACGATTGATATTTTTCCGATACTCATCCAGCTTACTGATATAATTGGAACAAATGGAAAAGACATAACCTATGTATTCCTCCTTCACATAGTTGGATTCACGAAGCTGATTATTGGTATCCCTCAACTGTTCATTCAAAGAAGTAAGCTGTACATTCGTTTCTGCCACTTGTCCGTGCATTTTCGAAAGCTCTTCCACATGCTTATTCAAGCGGTTGTTTGCCTCATTCAGCTGTTGGCGCGACTGCTTCAACCGCTTCATCTGCTTGTATATATATAGGAAGGCAAACAAGGATATCAAAGACAAGACACTGACCAGTACCAAATACATACGTAACCGCGCTTCTTGCCTCTGATTACGTTCCTGATAGATCTGATGAATGGTGTCCTGCACCGCAGAGATGCCCACTACCCTCACCCGGTTCCGATATGCCAAGGCATTCTGCAAGCAGTAACTCATGTAGACATAAGCATGGTCAATATCACCCAAACTAAAAAGTACCCCCGCCAGCTCTTCCAACGAAGCAATATCTTTATTGGAGATACGTACATCGGCCATAGCAGAATATATCAGGTAAGTCAGATAATTTTCCTGCTCATCGGACTCGCGATAAAAGCAGGCCAGCACGTAAGCATTCATGGCATCGCGCCGAGTGTCGAATGCAGAATTAAGAATTCCCTTCTGCAAACGTTCTTTAAAAACATACATACTGTCCGTACCTTGTACTACCTGCCCTTTATACCACAAGAACAAGGGGTCTTCAGGGGTAAGAACCATATTCAAAGAGTCCTTGTAAACACGCTCCAACTGTGCATAATGTTCATGCAAAGTACCCATTTCACTACCGGTATACTGATTGAAATGCGAATACAGATACAACATTTGTCCGTAATAGTCCACTAACAATTCTTTGGGGAGCGAACCGCCCGAGACTCCGTCCAACTCATCCTGGGCTTCTTTCAACAGACCGGTGGCAGCCAACAGAAAAGACTTTTTTATCTTCCACTCCATCTGCCGGTATTTATCATTCTGCTTATAAACTATGTCCAAATTGCCTGCCACATAATTCATTGCAGAATCGGCATTATAGACACAATACTCATCATAAAGATTTTTATTCAGCCAATATCTCTCCTCCAAAGTACGCACATCCTTTCGCAACTTGTGCAACTGGGCAATCTTCGCCTCTTTAAGCATAGCAAACGTGTTTTTTTGCGCAATCAGAGAATCAAGACGCACCAGCAGTTCTTTTATCTTTTCACTGTAAGGTGCCGCATTCAGAAAGGTACACCCCATCAGCAAAAATAGTAAAGCTATGATTTTTCTTTTCATTTCTATTATCTATATAAGGCTGAGAGCACAAAGATAAATTAATCTATCTAAACATAAACTACCTCCACCCTAAAAAGTACATGAAATTTAAGAGATATTTCGACCGCTCAAAGCGACAAAACAGTATATACAGACCTCCTTCCATAGTGGCCGACCTTTACTTTACACAGTAATCAGCAAGAATACAACTTATTATATATCTGATATTTACATTTCACACAGACTTACTTCTCCATATTACCTGCCTATCGGACGAATAGGGTTGTCCGCTATCTTTGCAGCACAGAAAGAAAAGTGTACTATGGAAAACCACCAATCTCTATTAGGACATACTTTTCTAATAATAAATTAAATCTTTCAATTAAAGTACTATGAGAATGATTACAAGAAATCTTCTTACGCGGAGTTACAAGCTCCTTTTGACATTACTCGTACTGCTAATGTCAACAAATGCATTTGCCCAACGATTGACAGCTACGGGTAAAGTAACAGATGCTGCAGGCCTGGAGGTCATTGGCGCATCCGTATTGGAAAAGGGTACCGCCAACGGTGTTGTTACCAATCTGGACGGGGAGTTTTCCCTGAGTGTAGGACAGAATGCCACACTGGTAATATCCTTCATCGGCTACAAAACGATAGAGGTAAAAGCAACCACCAACATGAATATCACATTGCAGGAAGATAACGAACTGCTGGACGAAGTGGTAGTTATCGGTTATGGAAGTGTGAAGCGTAAAGACGTAACCACAGCCGTATCCACGGTTTCTACAAAGGATTTGGACCAACGCCCCATTGTATCGGCAGCCCAAGCCCTGCAAGGCAAAGCAGCCGGCGTGTCGGTTATGCAACCCAGCGGTGAACCGGGCGGAGGCATGAGCATCCGCGTACGTGGTACCACCTCATTCAACGGCAGCAACGACCCGCTCTACGTAGTGGACGGTGTGCCCGTGGACAACATCAACTTTCTCTCTCCCAACGACATTGAAAGTCTCTCTATCCTAAAGGATGCCTCATCGGCAGCCATCTATGGTTCGCGTGCAGCCAACGGTGTGGTACTGATTACGACCAAAGCCGGAGCAGAAGGCAATGCCAAAGTGGCACTGAACGTACAATATGGTATGACGAAAGTAGCCAAGAGCATGGATGCCCTGAATACAGAACAATACCGTGAGTTACAGGAAGAAATCGGGGCTGTCAACCCCGCTGCCCTTGAAGGTCTAACAGACCAGACAGACTGGTTTGATGAAGTTTACAAAACCGGACAGACCCAAAACTACCAGGTGTCCGTATCTAACGGAAACGAAAAGATGAAATACTTCCTCTCTGCCGGTTATCTGAATGAAAAAGGCATTTTGGAAGGCACGTACTTCAAACGATATAGCTTCCGTGCCAACATTGACAACCAGATACGCAGTTGGCTGAACGTAAGTGCCAATATCTCCTACTCCGACAATATCGGAAACACCGGCATCATTTCCGGTACGGGTGCCAACCGTGGCGGTGTAGTCCTCTCGGTTATCAACACACCGACCTATGCTCCTATTTGGGACCCTGAAAAGCCGAATCAATACAATAAGAACTTCTACGGGGTAAATATCATGAACCCGATGGAAAACCTGGCCCGCCAGAAAAACAACAAGAACAAGGAGAACCGCCTCATCGCATCCGGAGCCGCTACCATCAGCTTTCTGCCCAACCTGAAGTTGAAATCATCCGTAGCCCTGGACCGCCGTAACGGTGTAAGCACCACATTCCTCGATCCAATATCGACCACCGACGGACGCAACAGCTTCGGTACAGCTTCCGACAACCGAAACATGAATACCGTATTGGTTTTCGACAATATATTGACTTACAACACCAACATCAAGAAACATGGTATCGACGTCATGGCAGGTTCTTCCTATACCAAATCGGACTATACCAACAGCTGGATAAACGGCTCACACTTCCGGGACGATAAGATACAGACTCTGAATGCCGCCAATAAAATTTCATGGGACGGTACCGGAACAGGAGCTTCACAGTGGGCTATCTCTTCCTATTTCGCCCGCGTGTCCTACAATTATGACAGCAAGTACATGCTTACCATGAACATGCGTGCCGACGGTTCGTCCAAACTGCATCCCGACCATCGTTGGGGCATTTTCCCGTCCTTCTCGGCTGCCTGGCGCATTTCATCGGAAAAATTCATGAAAGACATCACTTGGATTGATGACCTGAAACTCCGTGGCGGCTGGGGACAGACCGGTAACCAAAGCGGCATAGGCGATTACTCGTATCTGCAACGCTACAACATCAACCGCATACCGTGGTTCGAAGAGGGCAACGACCATGCTGTTCCCGGCATCAGCCAGGCCAACCTGAGAACAAGTGACCTGAAATGGGAAACCACCAGCCAGACCAACATCGGCCTTGACCTGACCGTACTGAACAACAGACTGACCTTCAGCATGGACTACTATTACAAGAAAACCACAGACATGTTGATGAACGTAAGTCTGCCTGCGGGTGCGGCAGCAACCACCAGCATCACCCGTAACGAAGGCGAGATGACCAACAAGGGATTCGAGTTCGCCATCAACTCCCACAACCTGACCGGCGAGTTTTCCTGGGATACAGACTTCAACATTTCTTTCAATAAGAACAAGCTGACCAAGCTGTCATTGCAGAAAATCTATACCGCAGCAAGCAGTGCCGAGGTGGTGAAAGAGAATATCGTACGCAATGAGCCCGGACGTCCTTTGGGTGGTTTCTACGGTTACATCAGCGACGGCGTAGACCCTGAAACCGGTAACCTGATCTATCGCGACCTTAACGAAGACGGCAAGATTTCCACTTCCGACCGTACCTATATCGGCGACCCGAACCCCGACTTCATCTACGGATTGACAAACACCTTTACATGGAAAGACCTCAGCCTGAGCATCTTCATCCAGGGAAGCTACGGAAACGACATCTTCAATGTGTCCCGTATGGAAACCGAAGGCATGTACGACGGCAAAAACCAGTCAACGGAAGTATTGAAACGCTGGAGAATCCCCGGACAGATTACGAATGTCCCGAAAGCCAACTTCAACATCAAGAACTCCACTTATTTTGTAGAAGACGGCAGCTACCTGCGTGTCAAAGACATTTCACTCTCTTACAACATCCGTTGCCGCCAGTTCAAGAAATGGGGTATCAGCCGCGTACAGCCTTACTTTACCGCCAGCAACTTGCTGACCTGGACCAGCTATTCAGGTATGGACCCCGAAGTGAACCAATATGGCAACAGCGGTTCTGTACAGGGCATCGACTATGGAACTTACCCGCAGAGCAAATCATTCGTTTTCGGTATCAATGTTGAATTCTAAAAAAGGAAGAAATAACTTATGAAACTAAACCATATATATAAAAGTATAGCTTGCGGTGTATTGTTGGCAATGACCGCAACCTCATGTGACTTGGACTATAATCCGGTAGACACCTACTCGGATGTAACGGAAGGAGTGAACAAAACTGATGAAAAGCCTATTTTCAACAGTGTGCAAGACGTGAAAACTTCAATGGTAACCCTTCACAAAAAATTTCGTGACCGGCAGGAGCACTGGTATGTCGACAAACTGCTTATCGGTGACGCTCATTCCGATAATGCCTACGCCGGAACAACGGGGGCCGAAGTGGTGCCTTACGAAACCAACTCCATTGAAGGCTCTAATTCTGTACTAAAACGTGACTGGGACCGTTTCTTAGGCGACATTGCCGTTGCCAACCGCATCATCGTGGGCTGTGACCAGCTCAAGGCACTCAGTGAAAGTGAACGCGGCAAGTATCAGTCACAAGCCAAGATATTCCGTGCCATGGTCATGTTCGATATGGTACGCTTATGGGGTAACTTCCCGGTCATCACTACCGTGGGCGGTGACATTACCGAAGACAACGTAGAAGAAATGTACCCGACCTATTTTCCTCCACAGAATACGGCTGAAGAGGCTTACGCCCAAATAGAGAAAGACCTGACTGAAGCAGTGGAAAACCCCAACACACCGACAAACGACACATCAGACAAGAGCATACTTACCAAATCGGTGGCACGTGCCATGCTTGCCAAGGTCTATGCAGAAAAACCTCTGCGCGATTATGCAAAGGTTATCAAATATGCCGATGAACTTGCTGCCGACGGCTTCGACCTCGTGGAAGACTTCAGCGACCTTTGGGCGTATGATACGGAAAAAAAAGACTGCCGGGTACGCAATACCAAGGAGGCAATTCTCGAAGCCCACTTTCCTCCCGGCTCCGGCAACTGGTGTACTTGGATGTTCGGCCGTAACTTGAGCAACTGGGATGAAAGTTTCACCTGGGCCAAATGGATTACCCCTTCCCGTGACCTTATCCGCCTCTATGAAGAGCAAGGAGACACGAAACGTTACAATGAATCTGTTGTATGGTATGACTGCGGATGGAGCAACTATTATCCGGCAGACCATTATGCCTTCATGTACAAATGCCGCTCTGCGTTCAACAGCATTATCTATCTGCGATATGCCGATATCCTGCTCCTCAAAGCCGAAGCAAAAATTATGGGAGAGGCTCCCGACCTGAACGGTGCAGCCGACATCATCGACCGCATCCGCAACCGCGCCGGACTGGGCAAACTTCCACAAAGCACCCGCAGCAGTAAAGAAGCATTGCTCCAAGCTTATATGGACGAACGCCGCATGGAGCTTGCCTTTGAAGGACAGCGCTGGTACGACCTTTGCCGCCTCAATAAGGTAGAAGAAGTGATGAACGCCGTTTACGCCAAAGACAGCGGCCGCCATGCACAAGAAAATCTGTTCAATGAGAACTCCTATCTGCTGGCTATTCCCCAAGGAGCCATCGACCAGAACGAAAATCTGATACAGAACCCGGGCTATTAATACTAATGAGTAATATAAAAATCAATTGAATATGAATTTAAGAAATATATTCACTACCGCATTAGGCTGCTTCACCATACTGGCAGCCTGCGGCAATGACAATGACAGTAACATCACCCCTACACCGGAACCCAAGCCAGACCAACCCACGGAAGAGGCAAAGGATGTTACCCTCTATGTAACGAACACCAGTCGTACTTATGATTTGACAAAGTCCGGGCTGGCCTTCGGCACCGGAAGCAACATGTCACCTTCTACCGTGACACTCAACCCTGCCACCCGCTATCAGGAAATGGACGGTTTCGGTGCAGCCATCACCGGCTCTACCGGTTACAACCTGATGCAGATGACACAAGAGAACCGCACGAAGTTTCTGACTGAAACATTCTCGGACAAAGAAGGCTATGGCTTCAGCTATGTACGTATTGCCATCGGTTGTTCCGACTTCTCATTCAGTGAATTCACTTGCTGTGACGAAAAGGGGCTTGAGCACTTTGCCCTTCCGATGGAAGACACCAAATATGTGATTCCTATATTGAAGGAAATTCTGGCAATCAATCCTGCCGTCAAAATAATTGCCGCTCCCTGGACATGTCCGAAGTGGATGAAAGTGAAAAGCCTGGAGGAACGTGTACCCTTTGACTCATGGACCAGCGGACACTTGAACCCCGAATATTACAGAACGTATGGCGACTATTTCGTAAAATGGATACAAGCTTTCGAAAAGGAAGGCATCAAAATCCACGCTGTGACTCCGCAGAACGAACCGCTGAACCACGGTAACTCAGCATCCTTGTTCATGGGATGGGAAGAAGCCCGTGACTTCATCAAGACCGGCCTGGGCCCTGCCTTCAAAGAAGCCGGAGTTACTACAAAGATTTATGTTTTCGACCATAACTATAACTACGACAATCTGGCCGATCAAAAAAGTTACCCCACCAAGATTTATGATGATGCGGAAGCCTCACAGTACATTGCAGGTGCTGCCTACCACAATTATGGCGGCAACCGTTCCGAACTGCTGAACATCCATAAGCTTTACCCCAACAAGGAATTGCTTTTCACAGAAACGTCTATCGGCACCTGGAACTCCGGCCGCGATTTAGAAGCACGTCTGCTTAACGATATGGAAGAAATAGCATTGGGGACAGCCAACAACTGGTGCCGCGGTGCCATTGTGTGGAATCTGATGTTAGACAGTGACCTGGGACCGGTAAGCCCCTCAGATGGTTCTTGCAAGACCTGCTACGGTGCAGTGGATATTGACAATACAAACTATTCTAAAATTGTCCGTAATTCCCATTATTACCTTATCGGGCACATGTCTTCAGTCGTGAAACCGGGAGCTGTACGTATCGGAACGACCGGTTACACAGCCAACGGAATCACCTACTCCGCCTTCGAGAATACGGACGGTACCTATGCATTCGTATTGGCAAACAACAATGCAGATGCCAAGCGAATCACCGTAAGCGACGGCACACACTACTTTTCCTACGAAGTTCCGGCCAAAGCAGTCGTTTCTTACCGTTGGAAAAAATAAAACTAATAATTTAAACAGAAGATTATAATGAAAAGCTTAAAATACTATCTAATGGCATTGGCAGGCATAGCCATGCTGAATGCTTGCAGCGATGACGATCCGGTTCCCGGCAACCCGACAATGGACTTTCAGGCAGAACCTTCTTCAGCCTTGTTCGGAGACAGTCTGCCTTTTACAATCAAGGCATCGGACGCAGATGTACCCCTTTCCACGTTAAAAGCGCGGTTATACTTCAGCGACGAAATGGTGTCAGAGACTATAATCCGTACAAAAGTAAACGGTCAAGACTATACCGGGAAAATATATGTTCCCTATCTGGCAAATATTCCCAACGGAACAGCTACATTGAAGTTCATTCTGCAGAACATCAATTTCACAATTACAGAAAAAAGCTATGACGTGGCGCTGAGTCGTCCGGACTTCCCCTACCTAACTCTGATTTCCGGAGACCAAGAATACCGCATGGAAAAAGTCGCAGCCAATCAGTATAGCGTGACCGGTGAATTTGCACAAAAAGTGAAAGGTTACATCAAAGCTCCTAAAGTAGGCGCCAACGGGAATGAAATCAACTTCGGATGGAGCAACGGTGCCATTACACAAGGTACCTCCAGTGAAATTACCTTCTCCAATCTGTCAGCTGGAGAATATTCCATCTCCTTCAATACGTTGACTTATGCAGCCGCTCCTTTCGTGAAACTACTGCTGAACGGTTCTGAAATGGAGATGGTGGATGATGACCATTACAGCATCGACCTCAATCTGAAGCAAGGGGACAACATCACTGCAGATATTCCCAACTTCGACCAATATTGGATAGACCCCGACTTCTTCGAAAAGAATGAAGACGGTTCGCTGAAGTTCCTGCCCATCGATGGAACTTATCGCGTCATTGCCAACCTGGCCCTGAATTATCTGGAAGTATTGAAAATGAACGGAACAAGCACCGCCACTCTGAACGATGACGGAACCGGCGCCCTTTGGATTATCGGTGACGGTATCGGTAAACCTTCCGTAGCGACCAATGCCGTAGGTTGGACCACAGAGAAAGGACTCTGTATGTCACAGATTGAAGCGAAGAAGTATCAGGTAACAGTAGTAGCGGGAGAGCAAATCAAATCTGATGACATCAACTTCAAGTTCTTCCACCAGCAAGGTTGGGGAGGTGAATATAAAAACGATGCCTTGTCTACCACCAGTGACTTAGTATTTATAGGTGACGATACCAACGGACGTGATGCCGGCAACTTGGGCCTCGTAGAAGGCAAAAGCCTGGAAAACGGTGTCGCTTACCGGTTCACAGTTGACGTAACGGCAGGTGTCTCTTCGGCAGTTCTGACAGTAGAAAAGGTAGAAAGATAGACGGATAACGCAGAAGATTAACTAAATGAGAAAGGGGCTGGCTCTATAAAAGAGTTCAGCCCCTCTTGTTTATGCAGAATATATGTTCCGGATTTAGCTTAAACCTTCTTTCGCCTCTTCTTGTGGAATACGTATCGAAGTGTAAAGCTCAAGAATGGCGGCTATCGTCAGAGACACAATCCATTCATTGCCCCTTGTAAAGAGCATGAATGCCCCCGTAAGCACCAGCAAAAGCGCACCGAATATTTGCTGTCGGCGCAGGCGTTTGACAGTGGGACTTTTACATTTGGACGGAGAATTAATTTGGGCCAAAGCAACCATCGTAGCGCCGATAGTATATATATAAGGTGAAAGAGGCCAGCCCGTGATATAAACGGCAGCTCCTGCCAAGAGCATCACGGCCCCTACTGCGAAAAGGGCAGGTATCAGTTGTTTCATTCTTCTATATCTTCTTCAAATACATAAATATCCTCATTGGGCTTTTTCATCAGATACTTCTCACGGGCAATCCGTTCGATGGCACCGGAGTCGACGGCAAGCTCATTGAGCCGTTCGGTATTCTCCTCGTATTCCTTGCGGTACTTTTCTATTTCATCGCGCAGACGGCTTTCTTCCCGGGCGTAACCCAAACGGCGTACAACACTGTTCTCATCCAGGAACCCGATAATTACAGCAAACAACGCAAGCGTAATCAAATATTTATGCTTGCGGACAAAAGACCAAAGAGAAGCAAGTTTATCCATCTCGTTATCTACTATTTAGCAATTTATCATTCATGATGGAGCTTGTCCATCATATAACTTCACGTCACAAAGATAAGAGGAATAACCGAAAGATTTCTTTTTTTTGTGTACATTTGCACAAAAAGCAAAGAATATCCCGAATATGGAAAACTATATCGTATCTGCACGGAAATATCGTCCCTCGACCTTTGAGTCTGTGGTAGGCCAACGTGCACTGACCACTACCTTGAAGAACGCCATTGCCACCGGAAAATTGGCGCATGCCTATCTTTTTTGCGGTCCAAGAGGCGTGGGAAAAACAACTTGTGCCCGTATCTTTGCTAAAACAATCAACTGCATGAGCCCCACAGCAGACGGCGAGGCATGCAACCAATGTGAATCCTGCACTGCCTTCAATGAGCAGCGCTCCTACAATATCCATGAGCTGGATGCCGCCTCAAACAACTCTGTGGATGACATCCGCCAATTGGTGGAGCAGGTACGCATTCCACCTCAGATAGGCAAATACAAAGTATATATCATTGACGAGGTACATATGCTGTCCGCCTCGGCTTTCAATGCTTTCCTGAAAACACTGGAAGAGCCTCCACGCCATGCCATATTCATCCTTGCCACTACCGAGAAGCACAAGATATTGCCCACCATCCTTTCACGCTGCCAAATATATGATTTCAGCCGGATTGGTGTGGAAGATACCGTAGCACACCTCGCATATGTCGCCTCCAAAGAAGGTATCACTGCTGAACCGGAAGCGTTGAATGTCATTGCCCTCAAAGCAGACGGCGGTATGCGCGACGCACTATCCATCTTCGACCAGGTGGTAAGCTTCACCGGAGGACACATCACCTATAAGAGCGTGATTGAAAACCTCAATGTGCTGGACTATGAATACTACTTCAAACTAACCGGATTCTTTCTTGAGAACAAAATCAGTGACGCGTTGCTATTACTGAATGATGTGCTCAACAAAGGCTTCGACGGCAGCCACTTCATCACCGGACTTTCATCCCACCTGCGCGACTTGCTTGTCAGCAAAGACCCGGCGACACTGCCGTTGCTTGAAGTGGGCGCAAGCATCCGCGAACGTTACCAAGCACAAGCACAGCAATGCCCCCTCCCTTTTCTTTACCGTGCCATGAAGCTCTGCAACGATTGTGACCTGAACTACCGTGCCAGTAAAAACAAACGGCTACTGGTAGAGCTCACTCTGATACAAGTGGCACAACTGACCGCCGAGGAGGACGACGGTGCCAATGGGCGCAGCCCTAAACAAGCTATAAAACCCATATTCACGCAGCCTGCCGCCGCTCAGCAGCCACAGGCCACTGCTGCCATGCCCCAACAAACCGTACAGCCGGCAGTACAGACAAACAGCACTCCCCAACCTGCTGCCACGCAGCATAGTAATGCAACAACTCCACATGCCACACCTGCTGCCGTATTAATGGCGCAAGGGAGAGAAGAGAAAAAAATTCCGGTCATGAAAATGTCCGGATTAGGGGTCTCCATCAAACGCCCCCATATAGAAGAGGAACAAAGAAACCCTTCATCTAACCCTACTGCCGCCCACCAAGCAGCACAACCGGAAGAAGACTACATCTTCAATGAAAGGGATTTGAACTATTACTGGCAGGAGTATGCCGGACGTATGCCCAAGGAGCAAGTAGCCATAGCCAAGCGCATGCAGAACATGCGCATCACTTTAATAAATGACACAACTTTTGAGGCTGTGGTAGACAATGAAATCGTTGCCAAGGAATTTACCGGCATGATACCCACTCTGCAAAATTACCTACGTACCCGGCTAAAGAACCGCAAAGTCACCATGACTGTCCGGATTAGTGCTCCTACTGAAAAGGTACGTGCCTATGGACGCGTTGAAAAATTCCAAATGATGGCACAAAAGAACAGTGCACTATTACAACTAAAAGAAGAGTTTGGTTTGGAACTCTATTAATCCCTTCCAATCGCCTGCATAAAGTTGCTAACAAATTGAGTATAAAGGATAAAAAAACATCTATTTAATTTTTTATTCATTCATTTATATTTATTTTTGCCAATAATAAACAAAAGAGGCAAACAAACATTTGAGAACAAAAACAATTATATGGATGCTATTGGGGCAGATACTGTATACTTCTGTCTTATCAGCACATACAATAGCCAATCAAGAAAAGCAGAGTATTCTGCAATCATTGGTCAAAAGACAAGTTCTCTATGATGACTCTATATCCATAGACAGTGTCATTGCGTGGAGTGAGCAACTTCTTCCCATCCTACAATCAAATGAAGATAGAACAACATATTTTCTATTACAACTTCAATTGGCCAATGCCTATACATTGCGCGGCGATATCAGCTTAGCAACGAACCGGGCACAACTTATGTACGAAGAAGCTAAAGCAACAGACTACCAATTTGGTATGGTAGTGGCCAACCAAGCCATCGGAGACGCCTATAATACAATAGCCAACATGGGGGATAAAGCCCTGGAATCATACCAGGATGCTTTGACTGAACTATCCAACATTTCAGACCAGCATCCATATAGGACACAGCTTCTTTTAAAAATGTCCAACGTTCTGCAACGGAAAGGACGTCTGGAAGAAGCGGAAAAAATCCTGGAAGAACTGGAGAAAATATTATATCAGGAGCCTGACTACCCGACAGACTTCTTTTTCTGCATCGAAAAGACGAATTTTGCCATTTCCCATGGACACCTCTCACAAGACTATCTTGATGAAGCAAACATCTGGCTCCACAAAATGGACTCCATTTACCAACTGCACCCAGAGAAGTTCTATCGGTTTCACTTGGATTATACCACTGCCGCCTACTATAGAGCCATGGGAAATTGGGACAAACAATACTGGAAACAAGCTCTGGACATCTACTCCAAATTGCAAGCAGAATACTCCGGTAATAAGCGCTCCACGTATTACCGCTGGACTTCGCTGGAAAAAATCTATCTCTGTAAAATACAAGGCATGGCCATGGAAGCCTGCCGAATCTACCAGGAATTGTATCCTCCTATAGATACACTCGCTTCACAAAGCTATATCCGGCAAATCAATACGATAAAGGCAAAATACCAGGTAGATAAGGCAGAGACGGCCAGCAATAACGAATACAATAAAATCATAACCAGCATATTGGTAGGAACGATGGCATTAGTAACGTTATTTGTTCTACTTGCCATCCTACTCAAAAGGCAACGGGAAAAGGTGAAACTCTCCACCCAAAAACTGGCAACATCACGGATAAATGCCGAAAATGCCATGCGTGCAAAAAGCGTGTTCCTCTCGAACATGAGCCACGAAATCCGTACCCCACTCAATGCATTATCGGGCTTTTCATCCCTATTGACGGAAGAGGGACTGGACGATGAGACACGCCGTCAATGCAATGAAGTTATCCAACAGAACTCAGAACTATTGCTGAAGCTTATTAACGACGTGATAGATCTATCGAGTCTTGAATTCGGCAAACTGCAATTCTGTATTGCACTACATGATGCCGTAAGCATCTGCAGAAACGTGATAGATACCGTGAACAAAGTGAAACAGACACAAGCTGAACTTACATTCACCACCGAGCTGGAAGAAATGCCCATCGAGACTGACGACTCACGCCTGCAGCAAGTCCTGATTAACCTACTGATAAATGCTACCAAATTTACCCCACAAGGCAGCATTGTCCTAAAGCTGGAAGAAGAAACGGACGACACCGTACTATTCACCGTAACAGATACCGGTTGCGGCATTCCCAAAGACAAGCAAGCCAACATTTTCCAACGTTTTGAAAAGCTGAATGAGAATGCTCAAGGCAGTGGGTTGGGGCTCTCCATATGCCAACTTATCATAGAACATATCGGAGGACAAATATGGATTGATTCAGAGTATACCGAAGGCTCACGCTTCTGTTTCACCCATCCCATAAGCCAGACAAGCAGAAAGGAGAATAAGAAATGAAACAGATATTTACATTGCTCATTGCCTTATGCTGGCTGTTACCGTCCGCACACGCAGATGTGCGACGGACAGAAGCCAAGGATAGCCTGCTACGTATATATCTTGCCTCCCCAGCCGATACCACCAGATTGGAAACCCTATATCAGATAGCACTGCTTGACCAACTGTCACCGACATTCATCTATTACGAGAACAAATTACTGGAAGAGGCCATCGCCCAGAAAAATATACTTTACCAGAGTGCGGCCATATATGCGCACATTATTTATTACTACAACCTACTGGACCAAAAACATGCAGAACAATGGCTGAAGAGGCTCGAACAGTTGTCTGAAGAGCACAACTACTACCGTCATTACTTCAGAGGCAAAAAGATGATGATAGAATTCTATGTCATCAGCCAGAAGATTGAATTAGCCCTCAAACAAGCACAAGACATGTACGACAAGGCTCAAAGTCTTGGCAACCATGACGGTATGCGCGAAGCATGCCTATGCCTGATGACTGGATATTTCAATACCTTACGTTACAAAGAAGGAATCACCTACCTAAACAAGGCTTTTGAACTGACAAGTCCGGATTCCTCCCTTGCCACTCAGATTGATTTATTGACAAAAGCGGTACTGGCTTACTCATATCTGCATGACAATGACAACATGTTCCGGTATCTGGAGGAACTCAACAATGCAAAAAACAGATTGCAGGAAGAAGGCACCACCGTACTGACAAACGGCTATACCAATTTGTATCTGCTCATAGATTTACAATACGCCCTTTACTATACCCGCCTTCAACGTCCTGCGGAAGCATGGGAATATTTGCAGAAAGCAGAGCGGCATCTCAGTACATCTTCATTTCTTCCTTATCGGTTGATACGTTTGGCAGCATATGCCGAATATTACCAACTGACAAAAGAATACGACAAAGCTTTGGTTTATTTAGAAGACGCCATTGAACTTGTAACCCCTATTTCACTGGATGATGCCATGATTTATGGACTTCAGAAAGCGGATATATTAGTAAAGATGGGGTTTCCGGACGACGCACTTCCTGTCTATAAACAAATAACCAAGGCAAAAGATTCGTTATATACAGTATTCTCCACCTCACAGATAGAACAGATACAAAGCCTATATAATATGGACCAACTGCTTTTCCAGAAAGAACAGCGGCAAGCCACTTTTCACCGTATCTGTCTCGTTACCTCCATCATCATCATTATAGCCTTGTTACTTTTCAACCTACATATGTATAGAAGCAGGAAGCGGCTGCAACAAGATGAGAAGGAAATGCGTAAATTGGCAATTATTGCCGAAGAAGCCAACGAAATAAAAAGCCGTTTCCTTGCCAATATGAGTTATAATATCCGTATCCCACTGAACAATGTAGTCGGTTTCTCCCAACTGCTTTCCACCGACAACGAGCTGGATGAAGAAGAGCGAAAAGAGTATTCCTGTATTATCCAAGCCAATTCGGGTGAGCTTATCCAACTGGTAAACGACGTATTGGACCTCTCACGCCTGGAAGCGAATATGATGAAATTTCAATTGCAGGATTGTAATGTAAAAGAATGGTGCAACGAACTAGGTTGTCTAATACAAATGCGTAGTGAAGGCCGTATCCTCCTGGAACTACAAGTAGAGGTGGGAGATGTGCGTATCCATACCGACGTCAACCGCCTTACACAAATAGTGACAAGTATGCTGCTTTATCCGAACGACTGCAAAGAAACGCGCAAAGTCAGCATGTTCTTGGTCAACCATCCGGACAAACACATCATCGCATGCCGGATAGAGAACAGTCCTATAGCCGATTCCAGGTTTGCCTCTCAAAAAGTATCAGTGCAACAGAAAATCAACCAGTTGTTCTTTGAACATTTCAAAGGTACCTATCAAACAGAGAATGTCGAAGAAGGAGAAATCGCAGTGATTACTTTTACCTATCCGACTCTTTCTTAAAAGTTGAAAATCGGCTTAAGCTCCAGCTAAAGCCAATAGTATCAGAGCAATTCGTTTACGAAATTCAAAAACGAACATTTTTCAGTCTCTGCGGTATGCTGTGTCGCTTTCTCGACTCCTTATTTAGACGACATACAAATTATACGTTTTTAATCAAGATTGATAGCAAGTAATAAAGAAAACCACTATTTTTGCCGAACGAATTAGTACTAATAATAATTTAAATCTAAAAGAAAATGGCTTACGTAATTAGTGACGATTGTATTGCTTGCGGAACTTGTATCGACGAGTGTCCGGTTGGCGCTATCTCTGAAGGTGATATCTATCATATCGACCCTGAGACTTGCACAGAGTGTGGTACTTGTGCAGATGTTTGTCCTTCTGAAGCAATTCATCCGGGAGAATAATACAATCCCAGTATCAAAAACAAAAGCGTGGGTAGATAAACTGCCTGCGCTTTTTTATATCCCCCACGTGAAATTCAGTACCTTCACCCCCCTCATTGTTATTTTCTATATACGGATAATACGTTAGTTCACAGACATGAACACTTTGTTCCATAAGTATAAAACAAAGTGTTCATATAGTAGAAAACAAAATGTTCGTATAATATAAAACAAAGTGTTTATACTGTATGGAACAGAGTGTTCGCTATAATGAAACAAAGTGTTCGTCATAACAAAACAAAGTGTTCGTCATAACAAAACGAACAGTCCGCTTTGATGAAACGAACTGTTCGTGACAGCATGACAGATGTCTTGCTAAAATAAGTTTGTAGAAGAAGTTAGAATCACTTCAGATTAGCCAGTGCTTCTTTTATACGACGGATAGCTTCAACTATATTTTCATCGCTGGTTGCATAACTCATACGAATGCATTCGGGAGCTCCGAAAGAAGCACCACCTACGCAAGCCACATGAGCCACTTCCAACAGATACATGGCCAAATCATCTGAATCATTGATTTTACGTTCTCCGGCAGATTTACCGAAGAATGAATCGCATTTAGGGAACAGATAGAAAGCACCTTCCGGTACATTCACCTCGAAACCCGGAACTTCCTTGGCCAACTTTACAATCAAATCACGACGACGCTCGAAAGCCTTGCGCATTTCCTCCACCGGAACTTGTGTACCCGTATAAGCAGCCTCAGCAGCCTTCTGAGATACAGAACAAGGACCGGAAGTATACTGTCCCTGCAATTTATTGCAAGCCTTCACAAGCCATTCCGGACCTGCAATGAAACCGATACGCCAACCAGTCATTGCATATGCTTTGGAAACACCATTCACAATGACCGTACGCTCTTTCATTTCGGGGAATTGTGCTATGCTCTGATGCTTGCCGATATAGTTGATATGTTCGTAAATCTCATCGGCAATCACAACAACCTGCGGATACTTTGCCAATACTGCGGCCAGGCCTGCCAACTCCTCCTTGCTGTACACCGAACCCGTAGGGTTAGAGGGAGAGCAAAGAATCAGCGCCTTTGTCTTCGGGGTGATGGCAGCCTCCAGCTGTGCAGGTGTTATCTTAAAGTCCTGGTCGATACCGGCAGGTACGATAACCGGCGTACCCTCAGCCAACTTTACCATTTCCGGATAACTGACCCAATAGGGAGCAGGTACAATTACTTCGTCACCCGGATTTACCAATACCAGGATTGCATTGCAAACCGACTGCTTGGCACCATTGGCGCAAGAAATTTGTGCGGCGGTATATTCCAGACCGTTTTCCTTCTTCAACTTCTCTACAATTGCATTACGTAAGGCAGGATAACCCGGCACTGGAGAATAGCGAGAAAAGTTATCGTCTATCGCCTTTTTCGCAGCCTCTTTAATGTGGTCGGGAGTATTGAAGTCCGGTTCTCCCACACTCAGGTTAATTACGTCTACGCCTTGAGCCTTCAGCTCTGCGCTCTTTTGAGACATAGCCAGTGTCGCAGAAGGCGACAAACTGTTTAAACGATCTGATAATTGGTTCATTTTGTTACTATTTAATGATTGTTACGCAAATCCGGTTGCAAAATAAGCGATTTTCTTTGATATAAGAAAACAAAAAGACAGTTACTTATTGAAATGAAGTGTATGTCCCATACGTTCTTTCTTGGTACGGAGATAACGCTCGTTGTATGGATTCGGAGTAGTCTCAATAGCTACGTTCTCCGTTATTTCCAAACCGTAAGCCTCCAAGCCCACACGTTTCACGGGATTATTGGTCATCAGCCGCATTTTGTGCACTCCTATCTCACGAAGCATCTGGGCACCCACACCATAATCACGCTCGTCTGCCAGATGTCCCAGGCAAATATTAGCATCCACAGTATCCATGCCTTCTTCCTGCAATTTATATGCTTTCATTTTTTCCATCAGGCCAATGCCGCGACCTTCCTGATTCAGATATACAACTACCCCCTTACCGGCTTTCTCTATCATCTCCATTGCCTTATGCAGCTGCTCGCCACAATCACAGCGTTTGGAATTGAATATATCACCAGTGGCACAAGAAGAATGTACACGCACCAGAATCGGTTCATCCAATTCCCAAGTACCCTTGAACAAAGCTACATGTTCCAAACCGTTCGACTTCTGGCGGAAAGGAATCAAACGGAAATGACCGTGGTCTGTAGGCATATCCACTTCCACTCCTTTTTCTACAATAGACTCCTGCTTCAAACGGTAGGCAATCAAGTCACGGATAGAAATCAATTTCAAGCCAAATTCATCTGCCATTCTGCGCAATTCGGGCAAACGGGCCATTGTACCATCCTCATTCATTATTTCCATAAGGGCTCCCGCCGGATAAAGTCCAGCCAAACGTGCCATATCAATAGTAGCCTCCGTATGTCCGGCACGGCGCAACACACCTTTCTCCTGGGCATACAATGGATTAATGTGGCCAGGACGCCCGAAAGTGGCCGGAGTAGAAGCCGGATCGGCCAACGCCTGGATAGTAGCAGCGCGGTCTGCCGCAGAAACCCCGGTACTGCAACCTTCCAACTTGTCAATAGTCACCGTAAAGGGAGTACCCAATACAGAAGTATTATCCGATACCTGATGCGGCAAATCCAGTTCCTTGCAACGCGAAACTGTAATTGGAGCACAAAGTACACCACGGGCATGCTTCAACATAAAGTTTACTTTCTCCGGTGTAATCTTTTCAGCTGCAATTATCAAATCACCCTCATTCTCACGGTCCTCATCATCCACAACAATCACAAAGTTACCGGCTTTGAAGTCTTCAATGGCCTCTTCTATCGTATTCAACTTTACATTTTCCATAATCTATTTTGTTTTTATTTATTCTGATCTCTTTCTATGATTCCAATCACATCTTCATTTGTCTTGATAATCCGCTCCATATCCTTATTCAGACGGATACGGAATGCCCAGATACGGAAATAAAAGAACAAGCCTATCGGGAAAACAATACCGCAGAGCAAGTTTAACCAATAATTGCGGAACGGACGGACATGCGCATGGATGGGGATGACCGGATAGGTGTTCAGCGCTGTCAACAAAGTAACGGATCTTGTATTCGACATCTCATCTATCAGACTCTCCAAACGTTCGTTAATATCTTCCACTGCCTCATCCTGGCTATCAGTCATCCACAATTTAAAGTAATTGGGAGCACGTTTCAACCCCTTTCTATCAGCATATTCACGACAGTCTACGGACAAAGCCTTCAGCTCTTCCGGAATACGTGTATAATCAGGATCATGGATGATTACTTCCTTACGGAACAGATGGCGTACACTGCGAATACCCACAACCTTCTTGAACCAATTTATATAAGCATCAGCATTCAATACCACTGAATCATTGTTGGATTTATATGTCAAGAACGCACCCAATGGAGCCAAGACAGCAGTACTGGTCCACATACCCATCCAGACAACCCACTGTCCGTCACGGGCCATCTTATACCCCGTATTGTTGATGATGTAATAGATAATAAAAATCAATACAGAAACCACCACCGGCATTCCCAAGCCTCCTTTACGGATAATTCCTCCGAGTGGCGCACCAATAAAGAAGAAGATGAGACATGCCAGAGAAAGAGTCAGTTTCTCATGCCAGGAAGTCATGTGCCGTCGAAGGCTGCTTTCAGTCTGCGATATATTAAAGCTCTTAAAACTCCAGTCACTCCCCGCACTCTCTGCACGGCTGACGGCCGTGGATATAACCTTCTGTTTCTGCATCAGTGTAGCCACATTGTAGAGGCTGTCTACATTGTACTCACCTAAATAGGCCTTTTCAATCTTCAATGTATCCTCTTTAGACAAGCTGGCTGTCACCTTATAAGTTCCTGCCATAGCTTCTTTATAATAACCACGTCCCACACTGTCATTCTGCAATTTCATGGAATCAATATCCGCCTGCAGCATTCTCATATCCTTACTGTTGGACTGATTACTCATGATACCTGCATCCACCATATTAAAATCCGAATTGAACTCAATGATTGCATGCTTTTCGCGGAATGTCTCACGCCGGTAAGGCACATTCCTTTGGTTCATGTTCTGCGATTTCAAATTCTCAAACTGCTCACCACTGTATAAATGCAAATATAAATGCTGTTTGTCAGCCGTCATCTCCAGACGTCCCGAATCAGACTTGATAATTTGAGCATTCTCAAAACCTTTCTCAAAATTATATATCAGTACGTCATACAGCATACCAGTTTTGCGGTTCTTATGCTTCACATACAGATTATAACCATCTATTTCATCGTAGAACACACCTTCAGGAATATCCACTTCGGGAGATTTCTGCTTCATGGAAATAAGCAAAGTCCATAATTTTGTTTGGGCTTTTGGTCCTATGACATTTTGGAAATAGAAAGAGACACAACAGATGAAACAAATAAAGATAATCAGGGGCCGCATGATTTTCAATAAAGAAATACCGGCTGCCTTCATGGCAAGTAATTCAAAACGTTCTCCGAAATTTCCAAAGGTGATAAGGGCAGCCAGCAGAATAGCCAGCGGCAACGACGCAGGTACCAACGAAAGCGCAGAATAAAAGAAAAACTGTGCAAGGACAGTCATCTCCAATCCTTTTCCTACCATTTCGTCCACATACCTCCATAAAAACTGCATCATAAAGATGAAGAGGCAGATGAAGAAAGTACCCATAAAGAGCATGCAAAAGCTCTTCAAAACAAATATATCTAACTTTTTTATGCGCAGCATTTTACTCGTTTCATGCAATGAGAGCACAAAAGTAGTACAAAAAAGGGAGTACGGGAAATTTTTAATCTAAAGTTAACTAAAAACCACAAGTTCTTCGCAAAGTATCCACTTGCGATTCCCATAATTCACGCGAATCACCCACCTCGTCTATATCGGCAAAGTCTGTTATCTCCAATACGAAATCATTGGTCAACTCATTGTTTGTCATCTTCAGTTCAAAGTATTCTCGCTCGTTCTCATCGTCCAGCCAGCGGAAGCGGATGAATGAATACGCCCGCACGGCAATAATCTCGGCATCACGTTTTTCTGTTTTTCCCCAAAAAAAGGTTACTGTTTTATCGTCTGACTGAACCCTATCAGCAAACCAGCCCTCCAAACCAGTAGGGGTACTTATCGCTGCCCAAAGAATACTTTTAGAAGTCGCATTCAAGAGATATTCCAAATGTATTTTCTTTCTTTCCATAGTCTATTCTGCTTTTTATTGCGCCAGCCAAGATAAATACTTTTTTCTAATTACAGAAAATAAATCATCAAATTTATTTATACCTCCCTTTCCATACGCCCCTAATTCATTGATAATGTTATACAAAGACTTTTAATAAAAAGTACTGCAAACCACTTCAGCACCCTATCAGCAAAAGAAAAAGCAGAAAATATCCATAAAAGTTTTGGCAATTTAAATAAAAGCTATATCTTTGCACCCGCAATCGAGAAATGATGGCGGGATAGCTCAGCTGGTTAGAGCGCATGATTCATAATCATGAGGTCCCCGGTTCAATCCCGGGTCCCGCTACAAAGAAGATTTAGACTGTTAGGAGGCTTCCACTCTTGGCGGTCTTTTTTGTTTTTAATACTCGTTTTTTACTATGGTTTGTTTTCAAATTATAGTAAAAAGGAAAATATGAATACAAACAGTTGATATATGGATAGTCCTCTTGCATTTTAAGCCACTAACTTTGTGTGCAAATATCAAGTGACTATTATGAAAAGACAACTGTTCACATTTTCCTTTCTGTGTCTGCTTGCACTAGGTACAAGAGCACAAGATACCCTAACCTTGGAGGACTGCCTCAAAATAGGTATCGAAAACAATTTGTCCTTACAAAGCAAACGGAAGGAAATACAAAAAGGGAAATACGGCATCTCTGAGAATCGAGCCAAACTACTGCCCCAAATCAATGGTTTTGCCAACTATAACGACAATATCGATCCACCCGTATCCGTTACCGATGGTTCAGCGTATGGCAATCCCTATAATGTAACCCAAACTTTGCAATACAACGCCAACTTCGGATTACAGCTGCAGATACCACTTTATAACCAAACACTCTACACCACTCTGTCCATAGCTAAAACCATGGATGAGATGAATCGCCTTTCTTATGAAAAGGCAAGAGAAGACCTCATCCTTCAAATTAGTCAAATGTACTACCTAGGACAGGTTACAGCTGAACAGATTATTTTGATAAAAGCCAACATCACTCGCCTAGAAGAGTTGAGAGATATCACTCAGGCCTTCTATGACAACGGTATGGCTATGGAAGTAGATGTGAAACGCGTCAACATCAACCTGGAGAACCTCAAGGTGCAACACGACAACGCACAAGCCATGATGGAACAGCAACTGAACCTACTGAAATACATCATCGACTATCCGGCAGAAGAAAATATAGCACTGGTACCGGTGAATACAGAAATGATTACGCCCGCAGCACTCACCGGGCTATCTGAAACACTATATGAACTACAGCTGCTGCAATCACAGAAACAACTCGCAGAGCAACAAAAAACAATAGTCAGCAACGGTTACATCCCCTCCTTGAGCTTGACGGGAAGCTGGATGTTCTCCGCCTATACGGACAAAGCTTACCATTGGTTCCATTCCGGCCCTTCCAACCATTGGTATCGCTCCTATGGAGTGGGACTCTCCTTGCGTATTCCCATTTTCGACGGACTGGACAAACGCTACAAGATGCGCAAGGCAACCATTGACATAGAGAACATCAAGCTCGCCCAAGAGAATACCCGAAAGAATCTTCAGACACAATATCTGAATGCCACCAATGACCTGATGAACAGCCAACGTAACTTTAAGAAGCAGAAGGACAATTATCTGCTTGCCGAAGATGTATATACCGTCACCATGGACCGTTATCGGGAAGGAATCGCCTCAATGACCGAAGTATTGCAGGACGAAATGCGGATGAGCGAAGCCCAAAACAACTATATCAGTGCCCACTACAATTACCGGATAACCAATCTGACTTTGCTGAAGCTGACGGGACAGCTGGAGACGTTGAGCCCCTCAATTCATTAAAGAGGAAGATGAATAGAGCCCGTATTCAAGGACGGATGTATATATAATAAGTAAACAATATAATATAGAAAATATGGAAACAAAAGAGAACAATAACACCGCAAGTACCCACCAAGAAAAAGCACGGAAATTGAAGAAGCTTCGCCGTTGGCAAATCGTTGTCAGCCTATTAGGAATAGCTATCCTTATCTGGGGAATTATTCTCTTTTTGAACTACAAACGGACGGAAACCAGTAATGATGCACAGATTGAACAATACATATCTCCCGTCAATCTGCGCGCATCAGGATATATCAAGAAAATTTGTTTCACAGAACACCAAGAAGTACACAAAGGAGATACCTTACTTATATTGGACGACCGGGAATATAAAATCAGAGTCATGGAAGCTGAAGCTGCACTCAAGGATGCACAAGCCGGTGCCACAGTCATTGGTGCCACACTACAAACCACGCAAACTACAGCCTCTGTCTACGACGCCTCCATAGCAGAGATAGAAATCCGCCTTACCAAGCTGGAGAAAGACCGCCAACGATACCAGAATCTGGTGAAGAGAAACGCTGCCACCCCCATTCAATTGGAACAGATAGAAACCGAATATGCAGCTACCCACAAGAAGTTGGAAGCCGTGAAACGACAACAGAAAGCTGCCTTGTCGGGTGTGAACGAAGTGTCACATCGCCGTGAAAATACCGAAGCTGCCATACAACGGGCAACAGCCGCACTCGAAATGGCACGACTGAATCTCTCCTACACCGTAGTAGTAGCTCCTTGTGATGGGAAATTGGGGCGGCGTACTCTTGAAGAAGGACAATTCATCACTGCCGGACAAACCATCACCTACATTCTGCCTGACACACAAAAGTGGATTATAGCCAACTACAAGGAAACCCAGATTGAGAATCTGCACTTGGGACAAGAAGTAGTCATTACCGTCGATGCCATCAGCGACAAAGAATTCAAAGGAAAAATCACTGCCATCTCCGGAGCCACCGGCTCCAAATATTCCCTAGTGCCCACGGATAATTCTGCCGGCAACTTCGTGAAGATACAGCAACGCATCCCAGTCCGCATCGACTTTACCGATTTGTCCAAAGAAGACAACAGCAGCCTTGCCGCCGGTATGATGGTAATAGTCAAAGCGAAGATGGAATAATGATTAGTGTTTAATGATTAATTTTTAATTATCCATGCCCTCATCCCCCAAGAACTATCCCTTCTACAACTGGGTACCTAAGCCGGTAGGTATCATCATCCTATTCGTATTCTTTTTGCCGATACTGACTGTAGGCGGTACCTACTCGGTGGCAAGCACCGAAATGATGAGCGGGCTCGGCATCATTTCCGAGCATATCCAGTTTGCCAACTTCGCCACTTCCATCGGTATGGCGGCATTCTGCCCCTTTCTATATAGGCTGGTAGTCATACGCCGGCAGAAAATGATGTGTCTGGCAGGATTCTCCCTGATGTACATCTTCAGTTATATCTGTGCCAAGACAGACAGTGTTTTCCTGCTGGCACTATGCAGCATCTTTATGGGATTCCTACGAATGGTACTGATGATGGTCAACCTCTTCACCCTCATAAAGTATGCAGGGCATATCGAAGCGTACGATAAGATTACACCCGGCAACGAGCCTGTAACCGGCGAAGGCTGGGACAAGCTGGACATCGAACGGAGTGCGGCACAACCTGCCATCTACCTATTCTTCATGGTACTGGGACAATTGGGAACCTCGCTCACCGCCTGGCTCGCCTTTGAGTACGAATGGCAGTACATACACTACTTTATGATGGGGCTACTATTACTTTGCATCCTCATCACATTCATCACTATGCCTTATCATAAATATACCACCCGCCGCTTCCCCATCAACCTCAAGCAGTTTGGCAATGCCTCCATCTTCTGCATCACACTGGCTTGCATTACCTACGTGCTTACTTATGGCAAAGTGCTCGACTGGTACGACGACCCAACCATACGATGGGCCACAGTCTGCGCCATCATTGCTGGTGGTATATTCCTCTACATCGAGTCTACCCAACGCAATCCTTACTATCAACTCGATGTATTCAAACTGCGCACCATCCGTATGGGTTTCCTATTCTATTTTCTGTTAATGGTACTGAATTCCAGCGCCATGTTTGTCAACGTATTCACAGGCATAGGCATGAAACTGGACAACTTTCAGAACGCCACCCTAGGCAACTGGTCCATGCTGGGCTACCTCATCGGCGGTATAGCCACCATCTGGCTCAGTGTGAAAGGCGTACACTTCAAATATCTCTTTGCCGCCGGTTTCCTTCTATTGGGGCTTTCCACCATGTTCATGTATTTCGAGGTACAAGGTGCAGGACTGTACGAACGGATGAAGTATCCGGTCATCATCCGTTCTACCGGTATGATGTTCCTCTATTCGCTGATTCCAACCTACGCCACCCAACGCATGCCTTACAAATATCTTTCTTCCTGGATATGCACCATGCTTACCGTACGCATGGTATTGGCTCCCAGCATCGGAGCCGCACTCTATACGAATGTACTGCAAGAACGCCAGCAGCACTACGTCACCCGCTATGCACAGAATGTAGACATGCTACACCCCGAAGCGTCCGCCTCGTTTACCCAAACTGTACAAGGTATGCAATATCAGGGAAAGAGCAAACAAGAAGCAATCAACATGGCTGCCATATCCACCAAAGGACGCATCCAAGTACAAGCCACTCTCTCTGCTATAAAGGAAATGGCAGGATGGACACTCTATGCCTGCCTGATTTGCATGATATTTGTGCTTGTCGTGCGGTATCCTAAACGAAAATTACTAACTTAGCGGACAATTTTCAGTACAACCTGTAATTTTGTCTGTTATGGATACCCAACAAGAACGTTTATCCCACTTGGACCACGCATTGTCAAACGGAGAAAACATTTGTAGTTCAGAAGGTATGCTCTGCTCCTTTCCCACCTCCCTGAAGAAACCTTTTATGATTAATGGAGCAGGACTGATAGTTTGCCGCCAGGGTAACTTCACCTTTTCGCTCAATATGAAAGTATTCTCGGCCCAGGCTGGCGAAACAGTTTTCATTCCGGAAGATTCCCTCTTCCAAGTGCTGAGCGAATCGGAAGACCTGCAACTATTCATATTCATTTACCAGATAGAACCGATAAGGGACATCATAGGCAATTCAGTGGCAACCATGTACCTATACATGCAGCTCCGGACCGAACCATGCTACGTATGGAACACCGGAGACGAAGAAGAAGTTCTGAAATACATGTCCTTACTGGACAATACCCTGCACTTAGACAACAACACCTTCAACGACAACGAACAAAGGCTGCTTCTGCTGGGACTCACATACCGCATCTGTTCCATTTACAACCGTAAACTGATGAACCTTAAAACAACGGTTGGCCACAAACATGAAATTTTTATCCGGCTGATTCAGTTGATAGATGCGCACTACACGGAAGAACGCGGTGTAGAGTTTTATGCAGACAAACTCTGCTTATCACCCAAATACCTCTCTGCACTATCCAAGTCCGTCTGCGGATTCACCGTGCAGGAACTGATATTCAAATCCATCATCCGCAAAAGCATCTCACTACTCAAGAACACCCAGAAAAATATCCAGGAAATCGCCGATTTCTTCAATTTTCCCAATGCTTCTTATTTTGGTACATTTTTCAAGAAACAAACAGGCATGTCTCCGCAACAGTACCGCAAAAAATAGAAAACGTTACGCTTTCAACCGGATAACGAAGCGGCTCCCCTTACCCAGCTCACTCTGAACAGTCAGTGTACCGCCATGCGCTTCCACAAAGTCTTTCGAAATGGAAAGTCCTAAGCCACTACCTTGCACTTTAGTGCCCGGCACTCGGAAATAACGGTCAAAAATGCTCTGGTGATAACGCGGGTCGATACCTTTTCCAAAATCCTGCACATACATTTCCACAAAATCCTCGTCATGCTTGGCGCCGATAACCACCCTCCCGTTCTCTTTGGAATAGCGGATAGCATTACTCAACAAATTGGTGAGTACCCAAGCAATCTTTTCGCTATCGACAAACAATTTAGGCATTTTTTCTTCCGGATACTCCACTTCTATCTGAATGCCGAATTTATCAGCCTGTACCTGATTAGCCTTGATGGCATACTCTATCAGTTCAATGGGCTTTGTTATTTTAGGCATCATCTGCAGTTTACCGGCTTCTACCTGCGTCATGTTCAGTAGTTCTCCGGTAATCCCAAGAAGGCGATCAGCATTTTCCTTAATGCTGTTCGATAATTGCTCCTGCTCGTCGTTCAACACCCCTACCCGTTTGTCCTCCAACAACTGCAGACTCATCAGAATAGCGGATATAGGCGTTTTCAGTTCATGAGAAATAGTCGAGATAAAAGTAGTCTTGGCACTATCCAATTCTTTGAATTCTGTAATATTTTTCAGTAAAATCACATCGCCAAGATTATGAGGTTCGTCATCATCAGCCTCTGCATTTATAATGGTAATGTAAGAAGCTTTAAAGTAACTCTCCTTATTGTCTGCATAAATCTTCAACGGTTCTTTCTTTTCACCCGGATTTACCAATTCACGAACTAAACGGCGGAGCAAATCATTCTTCAAAGAAAGCTCCTCAGCCGAACGGCGAATTACCTCTTCCCGTTTTAAATTCAGCACAGTTAAAGCCTCATTATTGATAAAGAGAATTTCCCTATTACGGTTCAAACCAATAATAGGTTCATCAATACTATTCACAATAGCCTCAAGAAATTTCTTAGCAGAAAGTATGTCGTTCAGCGTACTGGCGCGATACTCCGTCAGTCGTTCCGCCATCCGATTAAAACTATCAGCCACTTCACGAAATTCCTCGTGTCCACTCATATCCAGACGTTTCTCATAATTATGGTTCGCTATTTCAAGAATCCCACGCGTCAGTTCTTGAATAGGTTTGCTGATGGAACGGGGAAGCCATACCAACAATATGATACTGGCAAAAATACATACCCCACCTATCACAGAAATCCAGAGCAATGCACGTTGCAATCCCGGTACAGCAGCAGGACTATCCGGCTCTGTAGCCGTCAGTATCTGTAGATTCACCACAGAAAGAGCAACCAACAAAATAATCATTCCAGCCAATACCCCTACGCTGAGTATCAATTTTGTACGAATATTCATAATGTTCCTAAGAATTAATATTATGCAAGTATAATCAAATCTATGTTTACTTGTGCCAAATCACGCACAAATTTTCGGTATTTCAATATCATGAACAATGATTTCGGAAAAGAAAGTGACGGACTTCCCATGCAGACAGTTGTTATCTGTTTCTCCCTACAAGTATCAACAATGCTTCCCAGCACATCCGGCGATTGCACCTGAACGACCTCCCCTCCCAGTTCGGTCACCAATTTGAAGTGGTTCAATAAATACCTTTGATTTGCCAGACCGATGCGGTCAGTACTTTCTCTGGGAGTCTGCACATAAAGGGCAACAAACGAAGTATTGTAGCGGGTTGCCAGACGTGCAGCTTTACGAATGATGCGTCGTGGTGTTTTCTCGTTGCTGCTGATACATGCCAGAAATCTCTCATGACGGACTCCCACACTGGTAACCACTTCATTCTCCACTTTCTTTTCCACCCGTAAAGCCACCTCTTTTAAAGCCAGTTCACGTAATTGGAGAATATTTTCCGTTTTAAAGAAATTGTTCAAGGCAGTAGAGACCTTTTCCGGCTTGTAAATTTTTCCAGCTTTCAGACGGGCTATCAATTCTTCCGCAGTCAAGTCAATATTCACCACCTCATCTGCCTCTTGCAAAACGCTATCGGGAATACGTTCCTTCACCTCAATACCCGAGATGCCTTGTACTTCTTCATTGACACTCTCAATGTGCTGGATGTTAACGGCAGAAATCACATTGATACCCTCATCAAGCAAATCCATCACATCCTGCCAGCGTTTCTCATTCCGGCTACCTTCCACATTGGTATGTGCCAGTTCATCCACCACTACTATCTCAGGGTGTATCTGGATAATGGCATCCAAATCCATTTCTTCCAGCTCTTTCCCTTTATAGAATATCTTACGACGAGGAACAACGGGCAATCCTTCCAACATAGCATCCGTACCGGCACGCCCGTGTGTCTCTATATAGCCTATCTTCACATCTACTCCGTTGTCAAGTAACTCGTGTGCTTCCTGAAGCATACGATAAGATTTACCTACACCAGCAATCATGCCGATGTAGACTTTGAACTTGCCACGCCGCGACTTTTTAATCAAATCAAGAAAATGCTGTACGCTTTCTTCCCTACTCATTTCTTCTGTTTTTTTACTTGTCTTATATATGCCATATAACCCGTAACGATCATCACGACCGCCACGGGCATCCAACACTAATTCATGAGTTCTAAAGTTATATCTAAATAAATCATGGCCTTAAAGTAAAGCCGAATACCAGATGTGCATCTTCCATACGAGGGTTCCAAATGGCTTGTGCAAATACAGGTATTGAGAAATTGTCAGTAATCTTGATTTCCGTAATACCTTTCAGTGCCACATTGGTTACGGCAAACCCGCTGTTAGGAACGCCATATACTCCTACCCCAGCTTCATAAGGCAGAAATCCGCAAGTCAGGTTCAAATCTACAGACTTAACACTGAACGGATAGTTGAGTTCAACATACGAAGAATAATTCTGCCTGCCTTTATCATCTTTGTCAGCTCCGGCAAACATAGTGTACCAAGCGATTGACAAAGGAAACTTTTCAACCGGCAATGTATAGGCTAATCCCGCTTCAAAGTGATGAGCTGTTTCGTGGCTCTTAAAATTAAAATACTTTCTTGCTCCTTGTCCGCCCCACCACAAGCTGGCAACAGAAAAAGTTAGACCTGATTCTCCCAAAGCATAGGCAGCCGTCAAATCAATCTCCTTAGCCGCAGCCCCTTCCCCTGAAGAAACTCCGTCAAAATCGGTAGAGCCCCATGCCGTCAAAGAAAAATCACCGACCCCAAAACCCAAAGTGGGCTGAAAACTGACTCCCGTCTGGTAAAAGCCGCGCCAAACATAAGAACTGACTAAATCACCTTGTATTGTAAATTCCTGAGCTTGCACTTTGCCGGTTCCCATAAAACAAGCAGCTACCATACTCGCAAAAACTAGAATTGATATTTTTAAACTTTTCATATCCAACTATTTATTTACCATTACTAATCAATCGTTGAAAGGCAGGAAGGAAGTTTCGGCTCCCCCTGTAAAATGACAGTCTTTCGCTGCCTGAACAGAAATACTTCCGCTCCTGCCCATAACACATGACAAACACAACTAAAAAATTATTTATTCTGATCGGCTTCTTCTAATGCAATGTTCAGTTCCAGCACATTGACAGTTTCCGTACCAAACACCCCCAAAAAGGGTTTGCTGATGTTCTTGTCTACAATGGCTTTCACTTCAGCCTCGTTCATGCCACGTGCCTGAGCCACACGCTTCACTTGTACATAAGCACAAGCAGGTGTGATATGTGGGTCTAGACCGGAACCACTGGCGGTTACCATTTCAGCAGGCACATCCTTGCGGCTCAGATAAGGATGATGTACCAGAAAAGTATCGATACGGGCTTCCACTTCTGCCAGGTATTCATCGTTCGTAGGTCCCTTGTTACTACCACCCGAAGCATCGGCTGTATAATTACCCGCAGATGGGCGTCCCCAGAAATAAATATCTTGCGTAAACATCTGGCCTACATTGGCTGCACCTACCACTTTACCATTGAGTGTTGCCACCTCTGCATTTCCCTTGTTGGGACCGGCGAACTGTGCAAATATCCACAAAACAAGGATATAGAACAGAGAGAAAAATATGCAAAATGCAATTGTTATTTTAAATGATTTCCAAAGAGTTTTCATTTTATCCAAGTTTTAAAAAAACAGACTAACTATCATATCTATCAGTTTGATGCCGACAAACGGAGCAATGACGCCACCCACACCATAAATCAACAGATTGCGACGAAGTAGAGCACTGGCACCGATCGGCTTATACTGAACACCTTTCAAAGCCAACGGAATCAAGATAGGAATAATGATAGCGTTGAATATGACAGCCGAGAGAATGGCCGTTTCAGGGCTATGCAGTCCCATAATGTTCAGAGGAGCCAACTGAGGGATGGCTACCATAAACAAAGCAGGGATAATAGCAAAGTACTTGGCAACGTCGTTCGCAATGGAGAAGGTAGTCAACGTACCGCGTGTCATTAACAACTGTTTGCCAATCTCCACAATTTCAATCAGCTTCGTCGGATCGTTGTCAAGGTCCACCATGTTACCAGCTTCTTTGGCTGCCTGCGTACCGCTGTTCATTGCCACACCCACATTAGCTTGTGCAAGGGCGGGAGCGTCGTTTGTACCGTCACCCATCATAGCCACCAGCTTACCGGCCTGCTGTTCTTTTTTGATATATTCCATCTTGTCTTCCGGCTTGGCTTCAGCAATGAAATCATCTACTCCAGCTTTCTCTGCAATATATTTGGCTGTCAAAGGGTTGTCACCGGTCACCATCACAGTTTTCACACCCATCCTGCGAAGACGCTCAAAACGTTCCTGAATGCCCGGTTTGATAATATCCTGCAACTCAATTACCCCAGTAACTTTCTGATTGACACATACCACCAGCGGAGTTCCACCGTTGCTGGTAATTACAGCAATCACCTCTTCAATCTCTTTCGGGAACTTATTTCCGGCATTTTCCACAATCTTGCGAATAGCGTCGAATGCGCCTTTACGTATCTGAGTACCATCCTGCAAATCCACACCCGAACATTTTGTTTCGGCTGTAAACTTAATCATATGAGCACCGGTAGTATTCAAATCACGCATACGATGACCGTTTTCACGTCCCAGTTCAATGATGGACTTACCCTCCGGAGTCTCGTCAGAAAGTGAGGACAACAAGCAAGCCTCTACGAACAAATTCTCGTCAACACCCGAAGCCGGATGAAACTTGGTGGCTTTACGGTTACCGATTGTAATGGTACCGGTCTTGTCTAGCAACAAGGTATCGATGTCACCAGCTGTTTCTACTGCCTTACCGGATTTTGTGATTACATTAGCGCGCAAAGCACGGTCCATCCCCGCAATGCCGATGGCAGAAAGCAGTCCGCCGATAGTAGTCGGTATCAAGCAGACAAACAGAGAAATGATGGCTGCAATGGAGATATAAGTTCCCGGATGGTCGATATTCGTATAGTCGGCCATAGGAATCAACGTCACACATACAATGACGAATACCAAAGTGAAACCGGCCAGAAGAATAGTCAATGCTATCTCGTTCGGAGTCTTCTGGCAAGTAGCGCCTTCTACCAAAGCAATCATCTTGTCAAGAAAGCTCTCACCCGGTTGCTGCGTCACCAGTACCTTGATTTTATCAGAAAGAACTTTTGTACCACCAGTTACGGAACTCTTGTCACCACCAGCCTCACGGATAACCGGAGCAGATTCACCGGTAATGGCACTTTCGTCAATGGAAGCCAAACCTTCCACAATCTCACCGTCGGCAGGAATCGTATCTCCTGCTTCACAAATAAAATAGTCACCTTTCTTCAAACGTGAACTGCTAACGGTATGGACTTTACCTTCAACCAGCACTTTAGCCGGAGTCTCTTCACGGGTTTTACGCAAGCTGTCAGCTTGGGCCTTACCACGCGCTTCAGCGATGGCTTCAGCAAAATTAGCAAACAGCAACGTCACAAACAAGATGATGAATACCAATAAATTATATCCGAACGCTCCATATTCCGAAGTACCCAATGAAAGGAAACAGACAATCAGCATGACGACTGTTACGACTTCCACCGTAAACATAATCGGATTCTTTATCATCACCCGTGGATTTAGCTTCACGAATGATTGCTTCAAACTTTCCATTACTTGCTCCTTCTGAAACAGAGAAGCTGATTTATTATCTTTCATACCTATGAAATTACTTTTTACAAACTACTATTACAAACTGAAATGTTCAGCAATCGTACTCAATGCATGTGCCGGGAAGAATGACAAGGCAGCCACAATAAAGATAACGGCAAAAGTCATCACACCGAAAGTTACTGTATCTGTCTTCAGCGTACCGGCACTCTCCGGAACATATTTCTTTCCGGCCAACAGACCAGCAATGGCTACCTGACCTACGATAGGCAGGAAACGTCCCAAAATCAGCGTCCAGCCGGTAGTATAGTTCCAAAAGTAAGTATTGTCGCCCAATCCTTCGAAGCCAGAACCATTATTGGCCGCAGCCGAAGTATATTCATAAAGCTGCTCACTCAGTCCGTGGAAACTGGGATTATTCAACCAGCCGCCTTCACCTGCCACAAATTCAGGATAATGAGCGAACAAAAAGCAAGAAAGTGCCACACCGCCCAAGATGATAAGCGGATGAAGCAGTGCCACAATGGTAGCAATCTTCATTTCACGCGCCTCTACCTTCTTACCGAGAAATTCCGGAGTACGTCCCACCATCAGTCCACTGATGAATACGGCGATAATGATGAATGTATAATAGTTCATGAAACCTACACCCACACCGCCAAACCACGTATTAATCTGCATGTTCAGCATTTCCATCATACCGGAAAGAGGCATTGTTGAATCATGCATACCATTTACAGAGCCATTGGAAGTAACTGTAGTCACAATACTCCAAAGAGCAGTAGCAGCAGACCCTAAACGGACTTCCTTACCTTCCATTGCTCCATTGTCTTGGGCAATTCCCATCTCATCAATGCGCGGATTACCTCCCATCTCCTGCGAAACATTGATGCAAACACCGACAAGAAAAGCAAAAAGCATTACGCCGTAGATAGAGTAGGCCATCTTTCTGCGTCTGGTGTAAAAACCAAGTGCAAGGACCATTGCCATAGGGATAATCAGGATAGACCAGCATTCTGCAATGTCCGTCAGATAAGTAGGATTTTCCAACGGATGTGAAGAGTTACATCCAAAGTAACCGCCACCGTTCGTACCCAATTGCTTGATAGGAACAATGGCTGCCGTAGGACCTTGTGAAACCAACTGGGTTTGCCCTTCCATCGTCCGGATTTCCATCTTACCATCAAATCCCATCGGAGTGCCTTGTAGAATGAGGATGAAGCCCACAATCAACGAAAGCGGCAATAATACACGTGTACAGCTCAAAACCAAGAACTTCCAGAAGTTACCGATAGTCTTCGTCGATTTGGCAGCCATACCCTTCATGATACCTGCCATAGCTGCCATACCGGTAGCGGCGGTAATGAATTGGAACAACATAATGACGAACAACTGTGTAAAATATGTCAGTCCGCTTTCACCGGAATAATGCTGCAAATTACAGTTCACCATAAAACTGATACATGTATTGAATGCCAGATCCGGTGTCTGGTTAGCGTTTCCATCCGGATTTAACGGCAACCACTGCTGTGTACAGAGTAGCACCATGCCCCATACAAACCAAAAGGCATTCAGAATCAGCAGGGCTTTCAAGAACTGTTTCCAGTTCATCTCTTCCTCCGGATTGACTCCGGCCACTTTATAAATCAATCTCTCGACCGGCTTCATGAAATCCGACCATGTCTTTTCGCCTTTGTAAACCTTGGCAATATACTTTCCCAGAGGATAGGATATCACAATCAGCAGAACAATCTGCAAGGCTACACCTAAAATTTCAGTGTTCATTTCTCCACTCTCCATTCATTAAAACTTTTCGGGTCTTATCAGCACATAAGTCAGATACCCGAACATTACAATACCTAATACAAATAAAGCTGTGTACATAATTCTCTCTTTTAAATCTTCTCAAACCAATCTACGCATTTCCAGAAAAGCCAAAAGGCGAACAAACCGCTCAATAGGCAAAAAATAAATGATACTGTTATTCCCATGTTTTTACCTTTTAAAATGTTACTACATATTTTTGTCTGCCAGGAATGTGCCAAATATGTGCCAAAAAGAGCACATATACCATACACCATTAATTATCAACTGAATACATACTAAACAAGTATAAAAAGAAACAGGTTGCACCTTTTCATTTTGAAAGGGTGCAACCTGTTTTGATATGTTTTAGCCCATAGGCACTTTCTGCTTCTAAGCCTGTTTCAAGAATAATCTTGCCACGGTCCTATATCGAAGGTACCTCAGTCGTATACTGAGCCCCCTATTATAGATCTGAGATCTTGTATTCCTCAATCTTCCGATACAACGTCGTCAAACCTATTTTCAATAACCGGGCTGCTTCTGTCTTATTCCCCTTTGTATACTCCAGTACACGGGCAATGTGCCGGCGTTCCATAGCTGAAAGTTCAAAACTGCCGGGACTTGAATCATTGGAGTGTTCATAATGGGCATTCTGAATATCAAACGGCAAATCAGCAATGTCCAGATATCCGCTCTCGCAAACAATCATACTGCGTTCTATCACGTTACGTAATTCACGAATATTTCCCTTCCACGGTTGGGAGTCCAATGCTTCAAGAAATGCGGGAGCTATTTCAACCACCGGACGCGCCAGCTGTTCCGCAAAACTCTTTATAAAAGCCTTCGCCAACAGCCGGATATCACCTGCACGTTCGCGCAATGGCGGCAGATGTATCTGAAATACGCTTAATCTATAAAACAAATCCTCGCGGAAACGTCCGGCAACAATCTCCTGGGACAAGTTGCGGTTCGTAGCGGCAATGATGCGGACATTGACACGGGTAGGTTTCGTATCACCTATCTTAATATACTCACCGGTTTCAAGAATACGCAGCAACTTGGCTTGCAGTTCAAACGCCATCTCACCGATTTCATCCAAAAAAATAGTCCCATTATTCGCTTCCTCGAACAGTCCCTTCTTATCCTTCAATGCGCCGGTAAACGAACCGGCTTTATGACCGAACATTTCACTTTCCAGCAACTCCTTGCTGAACGAAGAACAGTTAACCGCTACAAAATTCTGCCGTGCACGCTTACTACTGTAATGGATGGCCTGGGCAAATACCTCCTTACCCGTGCCCGTTTCTCCAGTCAACAGTACAGGAACATCAGTCCCTGACACCTTCTGAGCTAATGAAACAGCATCCTTCAGGACTTTGGATTCTCCCAGGATAGAATCAAAAGAGTACGTCTGTCCCACCTTCTTCTCCAGTTTTTCCAACCGCACATTCATACGCGCTTTCTCTACAGCACGGTTTATCAGAGGAATAATCTTGTTATTATCGTCTCCCTTGGTGATGTAGTCGAAAGCACCGTTCTTGATGGCCTGCACCCCATCGGGAATATTGCCGTGCGCTGTCAGCAGAATAACTTCCACATTGGGTGCCGCCTTCTTGATAGCCAACACCAGGTCTACCCCATTTCCATCGGGCAGAAACACATCACACAAAACTACATCGGGATTTTGGAGTTCCAGTTGCTTCAGGGCAGCCCTGCAATCACCAGCCTGACAGACGTCATATCCCTCCAACTCCATCATCCGTGTCAGAAGGGTACGGATTTGTACCTCATCATCAATGATTAGAATCTTACTCATATCTATTCGATAAGTTTTTAAACTGATAACGGTAAAAAACAGGGTGTGCAAATATAAGCTTTTCCCAAATACCAACGGCATATCTTTTGAACTTTTATAGGTGAAGGGGCAAGAGCCTGCCACCAACCGGGATATGAATATCCCACCACAGCAATGCCACAGCGGCATTATGCAGGCCTAGTCCCAGTGAAAGCCCCTCATGCCTCCCCCTTCCATTTTGGAAAGAGGCCACCTGAAATGAAAAGCCGGAAGGAAGAACATCCGGATGAATGCAATTATGAAACTGTTAAAAAAGAAACAAGAAATGAAAGTTTGTAAATTCGGCGGAACTTCCGTCGGCACCGTAGAGAGAATGAAACATGTAGCAACACTCATTAAAGATGCAACACCCAAGATTGTGGTACTGTCTGCCACCGCAGGCACCACCAACCATCTGGAGGAGATTGCCGCCAACTTGTTCAACCGTGAAATAGAACAAGCCCACGACCGCATCACCCGGCTGGAATTCCAGTTCATCGAATTTGCCAATGGGTTGCTGACCTACGAGAAACTGAAACGGGAAGCAATAGATTATATCCTCGACCGCTTCCAGCAACTATGGAAATTTACCAAGAACTCTTTCACCTCCGTCGAAGAGAAGGAGGTGCTGGCACAAGGCGAACTTATCAGTACCGCTCTGATGCATTTCTACCTGCGCGAGCTGAAAATTCCCAATGCACTGCTTTGTGCATTCGACTTCATGCGTACCGGCCCCGACAACGAACCCGACTTGGAATATATAGAACAAAAACTCCGAGAACAGCTTGCCTGCCATCCCGGCATCAATCTCTTCATCACTCAGGGTTTCATCTGCAAGAATGCCTATAACGAAACAGATAACCTGAAACGCGGCGGCAGTGATTACACTGCTTCCCTCATTGGCACCGCCCTCCAAGCAGACGAGATACAAATATGGACGGACATAGATGGCATGCACAACAATGATCCGCGCGAGGTGTCAGGTACCCGCCCCGTGAAACGCCTCAGCTTCAACGAAGCCGAACAACTGGCCTTCTATGGTGCCAAGATACTGCATCCCTTCTGTATCGCCCCGGCACGCCTAAGGAATATTCCCGTCCGGTTGCTTAACTCTATGGAACCGTCGGCAGAAGGCACGCTAATTTCCAACCTGCAGGACGACAATATCATCAAGGCCATAGCCGCCAAGGACCACATCATATACATAAAGTTTGAATCGAACCATAATCTGTGTCCCTATCTGTTCATCAGCAAGATTTTCGACATTTTTGCCAAGTACCGTACCCCCCTCTGCCTGCTGGTATCTTCCAATCTGGACGTATCTGTGGCTATAGACGACTGCACTCGTTTATCGAACATCATCTCCGAACTACGCCAATATGCCCATGTATTGGTAGAAGACCGCATGACCATCGTCTCCGTGGTGGGCAACATGCAATGGGAATATGCCGGGTTTGAGGCAAAGATTATGGAGGCGCTAAAGGACATCCCCCTACGGATGATTTCATATGGCAGCAGCAATAATGACGTGGCATTCGTCATTAAGAATACAGACAAAAAAAGGGCTTTACAAGCCCTAGATGATAAGTTATTCCAACCGGAATATGCAGAACGGAACTAAAAGAAATGGTTCCGTATCTCCTTCGCGATGTAACGGCCCATCAGCTCCTGCCCCGGTTTGTCGGGATGCAACCCGTCGCGCAGATAGAGCCCGCTACCGGAAGGCTGCTCAAACTTTTCGGTGATACCACAGTTGGAGTAACAGTCTATCAGCTGCACGGAAAGCGCCCGGCACAACTCACGCAAGATGGCAATCTTCTGCAGATTCAGTGCATTGTGTTCGGGGTTGCCGGTCTGAATCGGCGTGCACACGAATACGCGGCATTGGGGATAATGCTCCAGAATGGTCTGAATGGACCAACGGGCACCGCCCGCCATGGTGTTGACATCTACTTCATCGAGCGTCTTCCCTTTAAGGGCCTCTTCGGCACTACCCAAGTTACGGTCATTCGTTCCCATAGAGAACACAAAGACATCGGGCGCAGGGTAAGCGCCACTTTCCACTTCGGCTATGAACTTCTGGATATGCACCTTTGACACGTTGTTGTGCCGCATCTGTAACTCATGCTTATCCTCCGTAACCTGCCAACCGCCGGAGATGCCGGCAAAAGCTTCGCTGCCATAATCCTGAGTATCGGGATGGCATGCCCATGTGGCAGAACCGACCGCCACGTTGTGATGTGTAGCGAATCCGAGTTTATCCACTACAGTCTTAGACCATTGTTCGCCTGCGGTAATGCTGTTTCCATCGCACCCGAAGTTCAGCTTGCTGAAGTCCGGATAAAGAGATTGCGCATGCAGCGCAATCCCCATCCAGACAAGAATCCCCAAAACCATCAATCTATTCATCTTCTTATGATAGAAAACCTATGAAAAACGTTCAATAATTTCCATGCACATACGTCCGTTGTGATACGGACATTTCCAGAATCCCGCCTTGTCATCATCGGTGTTCACCGTGCCGTCGGCACGCACGCTCCAATGCCATTCTCCGTACTTGTAGTCTACCAGATGCTGCTTGATGAAGTCCCAACATCGGAGAGCCTTCTGCATGGCCACTTCGTCATCAAAGTGCTGGTAGAGGTTGGCATGTCCCACTACGTTCTCGGCCTGCACCCACCAGTGGCGGTCAGTATCGGTCTTTCCTTTATCCAGAAAAGTCTCGTATATCATGCTGCCGTCGGGCGTCAATCCTTCATCGGCAGCGGCAGCGATGTATTCTACAAGTGGTTCCACTTTCTCCAGGAGGTCCTTATCGCCCAGAACAAGGGCAGCCTCGTGTATCAACCAGGAGGCTTCGATGTCGTGCCCATAGGAGACAATGCGGTATTTACTAACCCAATCATCATTGAAGAACAATTCCAGATGACCGGTCTTGATATTCAGAATCCGTTCCGTGAAAAGGCCTATCAAATTGCGCAGTTGCCTCTCCAGACGGGTATCCTTCCACACGCGGAAAAGATTGGTATAAGGTTCCAGAATATGCAGATGGGTATTCATCGTCTTGCGCTCGTTCTCATCCTTGGCGCTGAGGCGCATGTCGGCTATTTCTCCCCATTCGCGGGTCAAGGCTTCGCAATAACCGTTTTTCACGGGGTCGAAGCTATGCTCTTCGATGGTCTCGAACAAGCGGATGGCATATGCCAGCGCTTCATCATCGCCCGTGGCACGAGCATATTCACTCAGCCCGTAGATGGCGAACCCCAAAGCATAAATCTGCTTCTTGGTATCGAGCGGATTGCCTTTATAGTCGAGAGACCAGTAAACTCCACCAAATTCATTGTCATAGAAACGGTCGATAAGAGTACGTTTGGCACGCGTAGCCGTTTCCAGATACTCCGGCCTCTTCAGCAAGCGGTATGCAGCCGAGAAGGTCCACAAGATGCGGGCGTTCAGGATTGCCCCCTTTTCTGCTTCGGGCTTCACCTCCTCCCGGCCCGTGATACGGCCGTAGAAACCGCCGTTCACTTCATCCGTCATTCTATTTATCCAGAAGGGGAGGATATTGGAAACCAGCTCCTCCTCCATCTCCTGTTTCATCTTCTTGATATCCACAAGTTTTTGAGTTATGAGTTATAAGTTATGAGTTATTCTGCTAAAGGTTCTCACGGCGCTCTTTCAGGTCTGCATTGATGGCTGCCATACGCGTCTTATTCAATGGATAGATGAATACGACAACGATGGAAAGTGCGGCTATCGCAGCAGGAATAAAGCTCATCAGATACTTCAAGCCATCCAGCGCCTCGGGAGTCTGCACGGCATTCTCTGCGGTATTGTAACCGAAGAATGCCAACAGTGCCATTACTGCCCAGCCTGCAAATGCACCGCCAAACTTCTGCGCCATAGAACCGGAAGAGAATATCAGCCCCGTAGAGGATGTGCCATCCTTTTGCTCGGCATAGTCCGCCACATCCGCATACATGCTCCAAATCAACGGAGATACGATACCGGTGCAGATGGAGATAAGCACCTGGAAAATCATCATCAGCCACCATCCCAGCCCGTCATTCGGCACAAAGAAGAAGAGCACGCTGAGCACTACCAGGCACACGAGCGAAATGATATAAGTGGACTTCTTTCCAAACTTCATGGACAGAGGCACAGCCAGCGCCACACCAATCATATTACACACTTCACCCACCATCAGGAACAAGCCGGCATACAATACCAGATTGAACACCCCGAAATCGAGGAATGCATTGGCACTGATATAGTCCTTGAAGAAGTAGGCGGCAGTAGCTCCGCGTACCGTATTGAAGAAATTCGACAACAACGCCGCACCATTCAATATCCACCAAGGCGAATTGCGCACCAGTGACTTCACATCCTTACCGATGGATTCGGACGCCACACTCTTGACATGCTCGCGCGTCATGCTAAAGCAAAACAGAAAACCCAAAAAGCAGAGCGTGGCAATGCATACCATGGCATATTGCCAACTGGAAGCATTGCTATAGTCCATTGATTTAAACCAATTACACAATGGCTCCCATGCTCCCAAAGCGATAAAACTACCTCCGTATGCAAAAAACATACGGTAAGAAGAGAAAACCGTTTTTGTGTTCGAATCATCAGTCATTACTCCCAACATAGCCCCGTATGGTACATTGATTGCCGTATATACCGTCATCATCAAGATGTAAGTGACATAAGCCCATACCAGCTTACCCGTTGTCCCCATGTCGGGCGTTGTAAAAAGTAAAATCCCGGCAATGGCAAAAGGAGCTGCAATCCACAACAAATAAGGACGGTATTTACCCCAACGCGTATGAGTACGGTCTGCAATGACTCCCATCATCGGATCGGACACTGCATCCCAAATACGTGTCACCAGCATCAGCAATCCTGCATCAGCCAAGCTCAAGCCAAAAATATTCGAATAGAAGAACGGTAAGTAATAGGAGAATATTTTCCAGAACATAGAGGAAGACATATCCCCGAAACCATAACCGATTTTCTCTTTTAGTGTTGCCATAGTATGTTGTATTTTTATTATTTCATTATCTGCAAATTCTTGTCTATCAGCTTCTTCAACGTTTCTACCGAAGCTGATGAAGACAAGCCGTCAGCAGGCGTATTCATGCAATAGTCCACCAGCTTATCAATGGTAGAGGTAGCCACATGCATCCGCGTGTCGGAAGAAGCGTAGTAGATGAATACTGTTCCGTCTTCGTCGGCAATCCAGCCGTTGGTGAAAAGTACATTGCTTACGTCACCTATACGCTCCTCACCCTCGGGTACCATAAAGGCCCCACCGGGAGTGGCAATCAGTTTCGTCGGGTCTTCCAGGGAAGTCATGTACATATAGAGCACATAACGCAATCCGGCGGCACAACCGCGGACACCATGAGCCAGATGCAACCATCCTTTCGGAGTCTTGATGGGATGCGGACCTTCACCATTCTTCACCTCCTTGATGGTGTGATAGTAGCGCTGGTCGATAATCTTCTCTTCCTTCACCTCAGCATGGGTTATGTCGTCCACCAGCGCCCAGCCGATACCACCACCGCTGCCGGCATCAATAAAGCCATCCTGCGGACGGGTATAGAGGGCATATTTGCCATCTACAAACTCCGGGTGCAGCACTACGTTGCGTTGCTGGCTCTTGGTCTTCAGGTCGGGCAGGCGTTCCCAGTTCTTTAAATCCTTGGTGCGGGCAATGGCAGCTGTAGCCGTAGCCGAGGACAAATCACCGGCAGGCGCATTGTCGTCGTGGCGTTCGGCGCAGAAGATACCGTAAATCCAGCCGTCCTCATGAGCCGTGAGGCGCATGTCGTATACATTCGTTGCCGGAATCGCGTCTTCGGGCATGGTGATGGGATAATCCCAGAACCGGAAATTATCAATGCCGTTGGGACTCTCGGCTACGGCAAAGAACGACTTACGGTCAGCGCCCTCTACACGTACCACCATCAGATACTTGCCATTCCACTTAATGGCCCCCGAATTCATGGTCGCATTCATACCGATACGTTCCATCAGGTACGGGTTGGACTTCTCATCCAAATCATACCGCCAGAATACAGGTGTATGAGCAGCCGTCACTACCGGATATTTATAGCGGGTGAATATGCCATTGCCGTCTTCCACGGCCACATTCTTTCTCGTAATCAACTCTTCGTGTCTCTGAAAGAGCCTCTCTACCTTTTCTTTAAAAGCTTCCATGTCTGTTATATTGATTGTTTGTTTATTGATACAGATTTACATCAGCTGCAAACAGCGTCTTGGGATTGTTATAGAACTCCACAAAATCCTCCGCAGATGTCTGTCCCGGATAGGGGGCATAGTAATGGGTCACCTTTTCACGGGCATTGCGCCACACCAGCACATAGGCAAGCGGATATTTCTCCAACGCAGGCAGCAGAGTACCAGTCCACCATTTGGCATCGGGAATTCCTTCGTAACCGGTTTCGGTCACAGCAATCACCTTATTGTGTGCTTTCCCTACACTGTCGATAATGGAAAGTGCCCTATCCATCCCGGCAAGATAGGCATCCCGATCGAACTGATAGGTATCGAAACCGATAACGTCTATCAACTCATCGCCCGGATACTTCTTCAAATATTCCGTCGTGTCCTTGGGTTCCGTGCCCGGAGAGTAAGCATAAAGTGCATTGTCCACTCCTTTGGCCTGCAGAGTATCCACTGTCATGTGCCACAATGCCTTATACTCTTCAGGGGTACACAGTTTTTCGCCCCACCAGAACCAGCTGCCGCTGTGTTCGTGCCAGGGACGGAAAAGTACGGGTATCTTCACGCCGTCCGCCGTCTTCAACGAATGAAGGAAATCGGCCACTCCTCCCAACCAGCCGGCAAATTTCTGGTGATTCTCGCCACCAGGCAAGATGGACTTCACCACCGTCGTATCCGATACATCCCAGGCATCACCGCCCGTCTTGGGATTGCGCACATGCCAACTGAGCGAAACCATGCCGCCCCGCTGATACTGATTGATTATCTCTTTCCTGATTTTATCGAAGGGAACCTTATCCAGATTGGCGGCATTCCCAAGTTCCAGCTCTCCCAAATCAAAGCTGATAACAGCCGGATAGTCGCCACACACGCTTTTCACATCCGAACGGCCTTCCTCACCTTCCCAGCCGATACCATATACCGTATCGTCATGATGGCCGAGCATGATACCTTTGGAAGGGATTTTTTTCAAGTTAGCCAGTAAGTTCTCCGTTTCCTGCGTACGCGCAGCAGCCGTCTCTTCATTCACACTCTGTTCTTTCTTGGAAGAACCGCAGGCGGTCAACAGACTTGCCGCCAGAATCATCATAGCAAATTTTACTTTTCTCATATCCATGTTTTTCAATCTGGTATTGTTATTGGTAACACTAATTCCTGGCACAAAGATAGCGGATTGCACCAAGAGAAAATGATACAATTTTATCCCTTTACTGTATTAAAAAGCAGAATATAAAAAACGTATCATCTAACTTTCACCGGAACGCGCTTCCGCGAGACAATTCCCCGTTCCACTTTCCGGCGTTCCAGCTTCACCGGTTCGCTTGTAAAATCGGGAACATTGTACGAGTAGACCAGACGGTCGTAATACTCCCAAGGATTTTCCTGAGGAAGCAGGAAAGGCTTGCCCACCACCCCATTCTCATCCATACTTGCCAGATACAGACGGGTATAAAGCCCATCTCCCCTGCGGCTACTGAACACAAACCATCGGGAGTTGCTGCTCCAGTTATGGAAACTTTCCGTATCATCGCTGTTCACCTCCTTTATGGGACGCATACCGCCATCCTTCAAATCCAACAGCCATAAATCGGCTTCTTTATGCCAAATTGAGAAATTCCCGTAATCCGACAAAGTAAACATGATATACTCGCCATCGTACGAGGGCCTCGGGAAGGAGATGCTTTTCTTCATAGCTGCCGCATTGACCAGCGTATCTATCTTTTCGCCAAATGTCCCGTCTTCCGGATTGAAATCTATACTACACAAGCTATAACGTATTTCCTTATATTCCGCCGGTATCGGCTTGGCCTCCGCAGTACAGAAATACAGTTTGCGTCCGTCCGGTGAAAATACTGGAAAGGTTTCGAAGACTTCCTTCTTCTGAAGCAAGGGAGAGAGCAGTAATTCATGTGTCTCGGGATGATAGACCAGTACATCCGATTCCAAGTCGAGCACTTCCACACGCTCATCCTTCACCGCATGGAAAGACTGGCGCGTATTGTTGACAGAATAGGCAATATATTTGCCGTTTGGATGCCAATAAGGGTACACCCCCGCAGAGAGAGTGGAATCCGTTTTCGTATCCAGCATTTCGCGCTTCCCGTCTATCTGCATCAAGGTCCCTCCGTTCTTTCCACGGATATGCAGGCTCAGATGGTCCGGATTTGTTTTGTTGAAAGCATGACAATTCAGGCACATGCCCGGCACCATGGTATTCTCCAGCAAGGGACGCTCCTCGAACGAAGCAAGGTCACGCTCATAAATGCCCATCTTGCTATAAACTTCATATCCGGGAGCCAGCTTGCGGTATACCACCCCATAATCTATAGGATACGGACTGACATACATGGGAAAAGAGCGGTACTGTTTCCACTCGCCGTCTTTCCGGATACATACCGTAAACAGAAGGCTATCACCCTTGTTCTCCTCCAAAAGCTCTTGCCATGCATCTTGCGGAAATGATACTATTTTATCATTTACGTGCATCTCTCCGGACTTTCCTCCGGTCACGGTCACATCCACACGTTCGTACGCTCCACCAATACAATTGAAATTCATAGGAGCAATGGTTGCAGGAATAGTCACACCGATATAGTCGGGATAGATATCCGGCCATTCATCCACCCTTTCCGGGGAAGTCACCGGATTGCCGCAAGCGGCAAACCACCATGCAGCCATTATGCAAACAGCTATATTCTTCATCTTTTTCATTTTACTTTCTTAGTAGCAAATAATTCCAGTATGTACTGCCGAAACGCGCCTCCAACATCTGCCGGGCATTCTGCTGCGAGGTATATATCCGCGCAAATTCCGTTACATCCCGCACCACTTGGGGCGAAATGCTCCACGGCATACCCTGGAAGTTCTTGTGCGTCTGTGTCCATACATATATCAACGCCTCTTGATAGCTGCGGGGAATATGGTCGTAGCCGGCATGCTTACCCAGCGGATAGTACTTCATGAAACGTTCCAAATCACGTTGCTGCAGGACATAGGCCAGCATATACTCAAATGCCATCCGGTTCCGGTGGTTGTGCTGGTAAAGCAGCCCCAGCATGATGTCCGTTTCCTGGCTGCTGAACAAGAAGTCTTCCGTATAGCGTATCTGCCTTAACCAACCCCACTCCTTGTGGGCATTGATTTTTTCCTCATTATACAGATAGGTCATGGCATCCTCTGCCCAATCCCTGTAGAAGATTGTCTTCCTCAACAAACGCAGGTACTTGGCTGCCACTTCGTATTGCCCGTTTATCAGGTTCGTCTCCGCCAGACGCTTGAAGCAACGGCCACTCTTGTTGAAGTTAGGTATGGCCTCCATCGCCTCAAAAGTGAAACGCTGTGCCGTATTGACCATACCCAAATGATAATATGCCTCACTGGTGGGCAACGGAGAAGTAAAATCACGCTGAAACTCCGGCAGCAGCCCTTCCGTCCCGTTCTGATAAAACTCGAACATACGGTCGCCCATCTGTCCCGTCTTTCCCAAAGCAAGATTCAGGCAGGTCACGCCGAAAGGTGAAACCGGTGACTTCTCTTCTGCCTTTTCTATAATCTCCTGCCATTGTTTATTACGTACCAGCTGGTCATACTCCATCGCTTCCTCTTTATCCATATCGCAACCGGCCGCCACGTAGTAATAGCCGAACAATGTTACCGCCACCACTTGCAGAACTCCATAAAATACCGGCTTCTTCTTCAAAGCGGGCAAAGCGGACAGCAGGAAGGGGAGAACAACCAGTAATACGGCAAGCCCTATCTCTATCCAGGGAATCACTGCCGGGAAACGGTAATATCCTATACCGCCCATCAGACGGTAAATGGGGAATTGTACCCACATGCTTGCCAATAGCGGACAACCGATACCCCACAATCCTACACCCCAGAACACTCCGACACCACCCCAGAAATTCTTACCTTTAAGATTCAACCGGAACTCGCGTACAATCACCCAGCCCATAAAGATGAAGTGTGCCGCACCCGCTGTCCAGTAAAGCAGCGGAAGGACTATCAGAATGTATGCCACACGCTGCCACTTCCCTTTCAAATCCGCATACCAGCAGGATGCAGACAATGCTAACAGCAGAGCCACCACCAATGACAGCATCGCATTTTCATCACCCATGAAATGCCACAAGACAATGATGGGCAGAAAACTCAGCGGATAATACACATCAGCCGCACCCTGCTCCTTCGCCAGTTTCCAAACCAACCGTTGCAACAACACGTACAAAAAAGCCAGAATACAAGCTCCCGCCCACACGTGATAATAGAACTGCGTCAGATACTCAGCGATATAATCGGCCAACCCACCGGGAACCACTATCCGTTCCCACCAGTAGTCGGCATCGAACAAGAAAAGCTGGAACTGCTCCTGATAGGAAATATGGGCCGGATATACGCTTCCCCAAAAGAGAAGCACCGCTACGCCAAAAAGTATCGACAACCCTATCTTCCAAGTCTTTTTCAGAAATAAGAACATTTACTATTTACAATTTATTATTTACAATTTGGTACTCTCTGTATGTCTTGTCATTTGAATTCCTCAGCCTTCAGTTGCCGGTTTATCCGCTTGATGGAAGAAGCATCAAAAGGAACGGGAGTAGCCGACAAATCGGGAATATTGTAGGATTTCAATGTCAAATCGTCTTTTTCAGGGTCCGACTGGGGTAGCACAAAAGGCTTATGCGCCTTCCCTTCAGCATCCAGATAGGCAAAATAAACCCGCCCGTACTGCCCGTCACCCCGCTTGCTGGCAAAGGCAAACCAACGGCTGCCTGACGACCAACTGTGATAAGTGTCCGAACGGTTGGAATTGACCATTGGCAGGGAATCGATGGCACCCGTCTGCAAATCCATCAGCTGCAATTCCGTCTCCCGGTGCCAAATGGGGAATGTTCCATAATCAGCAACGGTATAGAGCAGGTAGCGGCCGTCCGGTGAAGCTTTCGGATGACACACGGAGCCTTTCTCCAGCCGGACATTCCAAAGGGTATCCACGCGGTCACCCCATGCGCCGTGATTGGCATCGAACGCAATGCGGCAAAGCGAATAGCGTAATTGCTGTACGCTGTCCGGCAATGGCACAGTCGGAGCTGAGCAGTAATATATCCATTTCCCATCGGCAGAGAATGTGGGAAAAGTTTCCAATACGGTGGAATCCGCCGTAAGCGGAGATAGAATCATCCGGTTTCCGTCAAAATCGGCGACAGCCAAATCGGAGACGGTATCGTAAACTTCCAGACGGCGGTTACTTTCCGTATGGAACATGGGAATAATCACATTAGACGAGAACACACCATACCGCCCGTCAGGATGGAAATCCCCGTAGACAGCCGCAGATATCATCTGTTCATTCTTCAAGGCAAGCTTACGGAGCTTGCCGTCACGGTTCAGGACAGTCCCCCCTCCCTCACCCCGAAGATGGAACATCGAAAGGTTGCCACTATTTCCTCCGTGCACATGACAGTTCATGCACTTGCCGTCTGTCTGACTGTTATCCGCCAAAATACGCTCTTCGAAATTCTCAATACAACGTTCACGTATCTGCAAGGTATTCCATACCTCATAACCGGGCTCTATCAGACGGTAACTGACATAGGCGTCAAGCTTGTCCGCCACTACCTGCCATGCAAAGGAAGGATAGCGCAGCCAGCGGCCGTCGGTACGGGCAGTAACAGTTACTTCCAAAGTATGTTCCTTCTCCGCTTCAAGCAATGCACGCCAAGCTTTCAAGGGGAATATCGCCTTGTTCCCGCGCGCATTTATCTCCAAGCTGTCCGATGCTCCCTTTACACTCACGCACACCGCATCCACCCCTTCATTTCGCACAAGGAAATTCAAAGGAGCCACATTGTAGGGAATGGTTACATCCTGATATTCCGGATAGAGCACCAATAACCGGTCTGCAGGCTGTACAGACTCCGGACGGGGACTGCAAGCATATAGGCAGTAGCACAGTAACAGCCCCACAACAACTTGTATATATTTCATATCTATGTTCATCATAAATCACTTCCCCTTTTTCATCGTAGCATAGTGGAAATAAAACCAATATGTTTTTCCGTATTTGGCTTGCAAAGGGGCACCATTACCATCGTTTGCCTCGTACAGCCGGGTATATTCACTGAATTCATCCAATACTTGAGGCGGTATATTCCATTTTTCCACTTCATCCAACGAAGCCTTTTTCCCGGCAAGATAGATAAGTAAACCTTCGGCATACAATCTGGAAGGAAACTTCTTTGCAGCAAACTCCCGATAATCTCCGGCGAAAGCCCCAATATCCTTATTCAGCAAATCAAAGCAGAGAAGGTAATCGCATGCCAACGTATTATCAGGATTGTTACGCAACAGATGACGAAGTGAAAGCGGAATGTCGGCAGAAGAGCGCAAAGTATCCGTTGCAGGCAACAACAACCGCTTCCGTTCCAGCCATTGGCAGACTTCGGCCGTCTGTTTTCCGGGAATACGCCGTCCTGCCCAATCACGGTAACACATTGTCTTTTGCAGGAGACGAAGATATTTCATAGCCGCCGCCTCATCACCGTTCACCAGGTTGATTTCCGCCAAACGCTTGACAGCTCTTGCTCCGGTATGATGCGGAGAAAAAATCATTCCCAGAATGGCAGCATGTTCAGCCATCGTCATATCTCCCAACGCAAACCAGACTTCATTGGCTGCATAAATAGTGAGGTAGGTAGAATGGGGAGCCACGGGCAGAAACAGCCCTTGCGAAGCCGGTTGATAACCATCCATCAGCCGGTCGGGAAGTCGGTCCTGCTGTGCATTCAGCAAATTATAATAATAGGCAGTGAACGGAGAGCGGTATTCACCCTCCGCCAACAGTTTCCGTACTTTTTCCGAACGGCCGAAATACATTTCCGAATCCAACGCCAAAAGATATTCTCGCCCTAAATCGGGCATATTGTACCATCGTGACGACCAATCGCCACAGCCAAACAGCCAATAGCCGGACAATACCGCCAATATGCTTACCGCTAAGCCCGACTTCCACGAACGTCGCATGCAGCTACGACACAACAACAAAACACCTCCGATACCGGTTAAAGCGATTGTGCCGGAAAGCGGATAACTCAATCCGCATTGCCTTCCTGCCTCCCAAGCCACCGCCAACACCGTAGGAATCCACGCCCAACGTCCCATGTACGGGACCAACAAACGGAACACCACCACTCCCCAAAGCAACAGCACGACAGCCATTATGGCCGGACCACCCCCTTCGTAATAAAAGAATTGAGTGAGGAAATCTCCTGACAGACGTGCCAGAGCCGCCGGATGCCGCAGATACCCGGCCAATGGTTCGGTGGCAAGCAAAAAGAGCTGTGTCTGCTCCCGATGGAACAGATGATAGGGCAATATCCGGAAGAAAAAAAGGAACAACGCCAAAGCGCCGATTCCTGCCGCTCCCCATTCAATGTATTTCCTTCTGCAAGCTTTCATCCAACAGTTTTTGTTGTTCTTCCGTCAAGGAGCCACGCACCATCTTCCGCATGAATGTTCCCAACGTATTGTTTCCCTGCTCTTTCAGGAAAAGAAAGTTCGTTTCCTGCTCCTGCATCCTCAGACTGTCACGTATCTGTGTCAGATGCAGTGAATCTTTTCCGGTGGCATTCCGTAGTCCCGTCCGGATGAAATGGTAAGCCTCTTGCATCTTTTCCCTCCCCTCTTTCCATTTCTGAAGGGCATCATTTTGTGGAGTGCCCGTTACCGAACCGACAGAGTCGGCCTTCACATGTATGGTTCCCGGCTCCGTCACCACCAGCAGTTCCTGGATGTAGATACGCAGCAGATGGCGCAGACGCAACACCCTCATCTCCTCCCCTTGTCCGGAAAAAGAAAAAGAGGCATTGGTTATCTTTACAGAATCCACCCGCCCCGGCGCATTCTCCATCGGCACGAGGTATATCCATTCCCCGTCGTATTTCACCGACGGCAACGTTCCTTCAATCACATAATTCTGTCCGGAATTTCCACAACTTGCCCAAAGAAGGCAACTGATACAGAAAAGCAAGATACGTGTTTTCATCCTTATACATTAGAATTTCAACAAAGGTAGGCGTTTACCAACTGTCAGCCTAATATTCAATTAACCAAAGATAATATTTTTAATCAGAGATTTTCTTCACCGCCATACACTCCATTTCCACCAGCCACCCCGGGCGACAGACGGGAGCCAGCGTAATCACTCTCGGCGTATCGGGAAAACGCTTGTCAAACATCTTTTTCACTACAGCATAATCCGCAATATCACGCAGATAGACAATGATATGCCCTACATCTCCAAAGCCGCAGTCAGCTTCCTTCAGCAGAGCCTCCACATTCTCCCACATCCGTTCTGTCTGATGGCGTACATCTCCGGCATACATCACTTCCCCACGGTTGTTGATACTCGCCGTACCGGAAATGAGTACTTGCCGACGGTCGTCGTAATCCACCGCCGTTCCCCGTTCGAAACTGACTCCATACTCATAAGTGGGGTTCAGGTGTGTGCGGGCATAGAGATATTTGATTTGTCCGGGCTTTAATCCCGCTACAGCAAAAGCGTCAAGCATCACCAATGCTTTCGGATCGGCATGACGCCCACCGATACCGGTACTGGCAATATAGTGCGTGTTCTCCGTCAGGTTCTGGGTGACGAACATCTCATTGCGTGCCTTGACTACACCGGCATAATTGCAATCCACATTCTGCACAAATATCCAGGTACGCAGGCAATTGTCGGCCAGAGTACACCCTTCCTCCATCAGTTGCATGGCATAGTCGTTGAGCAAAAGACGCATCTGGTATTCCGAATTGGCGGCACGATTGAAGCTGCCTCCCATCCAGAGCTGGCGGTAAGCACCGTGTTTCACTTCATACAGTCCGTTCGGCAGCACTCGTGTCTGCACATCGGTCTGCAGATAGGCCCACAAAGCAATCTTGGTGCCATCCAGCGGAGGCTGTTCCACCACAGACAGCGCGCAATCGGAGCTTTCTGCCGTAGCGGCAAGCAACAGTTCCGCTTGGTTGGCGGCATCACTCAGGAAGTATCTTTTAAAAACCGCCACGGCTCCGGACAGTTCTTTTTTCAGTAAAGCGGCATACGCATCCAACACGACATTCATCTGTTCACGATAGGTCTGTTTCGGGTCAGTGGCATGTATCATCACATGGTATTCCGTCACTCCGCCGGTCACAACAAATGCAGCCACTTCCGCCCTGCCTGAAGGATAAGAGTATGATGTGTATTTCATATCATTAACAAGAGATTGTTTCAATCGCAAAGATAAGTTTTTTATCCGACAAGGAGTAGTGAAAATCGCAACTTTCGCTTGTTTTGTTCTTATAAAAAAGTTACTTTTATAGAAATCTATAAAATATACAGTTATTATGAGCGAAAATATTTATCCCATCGGCATCTACAACCTGAATTAATAGGAATCTATGTCAATCCGTAATGAGACTATAAACCGGCTTTCTCTTCCTTCACCCCTTCACCTTTCGCATTATTTCCCTATCGTTCAACCCTTTCCGGTGAAACTTCTTTCTTCCTTCTCACCACCTCATATACATTGCCGTACTTCGTATGCCGGCGTTTCAGTCCCACCCGCAGCAGCACCGAACCGAACTGCATGGGATTGCTGCCACGCATCAAGGCGGGATGCGTTTTTTGTAACTCATCAAAGATGTCGGCGGCAGTCAGGTCGAAGCTCTTCTCTGCCGGAAGCGGGGTACGAAACAAGCTGTGAACCGCCTCCTCCACAAGGCTGACACGATAGAAAGCCTCGTTATGCCATTGCAGTTCCTCCTCCTCCGGCTTGGTGAACCAGTTGCGCCGCCCGGCAATGAGTTCCGCTTTCAGTTGGGCAAAAATCTGGTCGTGCTCTATGCCTATGCAGTCAATATTGTGCTTCACCTCGATGCAGAGGAAGCGCCGGCTCCCGGTGGGGTCGGTCAGCAGGTCGAACCGGTTGCTGGTGCCGATGAACGAGGCGATACGGGGCAGTTGCCTGAAGTTCTGCTGATAGGCCTTGCGGATGTTGAGCACCGACATCTGCATCAGATTTTTCAGTAAGGGCATTTTGTTGTCGGCATACTTGTCGAACTCGTCCATATTGAGCAGCCCCATTTCCGCCAGCATTCTCTCAGCTTGTCCCTGCGAGGTCAGTTTCAGGTTGTCGGCGTAGTAACGCGTCAGCACGTCAGGCATCAAGGCGCGACAAAAGCTGGATTTCCGTCGTCCCTGCTCGCGGCTGACGAGAACGGGAGCCACGCTGTTGGCATGCAGTCCGGACACGCCCATCCATTGCGAGGCAAGTCCCAGCATCCAGGTATGGAATCCCCGCACCCAGTGAGGCCGAGAAGAGACGCGGCAGGCAAGCGCAGTCAGCCGGTCCTTGCCGTCCCAATCGGGCAGTTCGTCCATGTAGAGCAGGAAGGGATGGTAGGCAGGGATGTAAGTGGAATAGACGTATCGGTTCAAGTCCTTGTCCCAGCAAGGAATACCTTCGGCATGGGCTTCGATGCAGAAAGTGTTCAACTCGCGCTTGCCCACGGGGGTGAAGGCGGCAGAGCGTTGTCCGGCGGGGCGGAACTCGGTTTCATCCGTCAGCAGATTATAGCGAAAGTCGTAGCGCGAAGTGAGGAACTCCTCGATGTCGCCGCTCAGTGCAGTCACGGTGCTTGCGGCTTTCGCGCTCCGGCGGCGCTGCTCTTCCCGCTCCTTCCAGTTTCGGTCGGTCGTTTCTTTTTGTGCGTGTTTCAGCCTTTCGGAAAAGGCTATCAGTTGTCCCGCTTCCTTCAAGAGCCGGTGTTGCTGCAAAGTCATCAGTTTTTTCTTCATAAATATTTTTTATTAAAATGATTATTGGGAGGTTTCGAGGAAGGGAATCATCCTTTCTTTCCTCTCGCCTCTTCGCCAAAGTTACTGCCTGCCGAGGGCGTTTTGCAAACCATTCTCCGCTTATTCTTCAAAAATCATTCCTGCCGACAAACATACTTATTTATGCTTCGGAACCCTTTATTTTCAGTACCTTTGCACGGTTCTTTATAAGTGAACGCCCCGGGTCGTCCAATCGACTGACTTAGGTCGTTCAATCGAACGACCCGGGTTATTCGTTCGGCCGACCGGAGTCGTTCACTTACAGGAAGACACTTCCGAGGGAAGAAACAAGTATGTTGAACGCACTAAAACCTATTGATATGGCAATACTATATGACTGGTACGAGAATCCGGGCACTAATGAGGAAGCCCCTGAAGAGAGAGGCCTCCATCCCCGCCCGTTGCTCAACGGGAAAGTAACCATGCGGCAGTTCTACAACCGCGTGCATGCCCGCAGCTCGCTCACGGTGGGCGACGTGATGAACGCGATAGACTGCCTGGCGCAAATTTGCGGCGAAGAACTGCGCGACGGCCACGAGGTGCACATCGAAGGGCTGGGCTACTTCGCCCCCACCCTGGAAGCCACACAGAAAGTGACCCGCAGCACCCCGAACAAGCACCTGAAACTCCGGCTGAAAAGCATCAGCTTCCGTCCCGACGTCAGGCTGAAACAAGCGATGACGGGAGTCAATGCCATCCGCAGTAAATACACCCGCCACTCCCTGAAGCTTTCGGAAGTGGAGATAGACATGAAGCTGAAAGAATACTTTGCCGACCACGACGTGCTGATTCGCAGTGACTTCCAAGCGCTCTGCGGCATGGCGCGCACCACCGCGAACGTCCACCTGAAACGGTTGCAGCAAGAGGGCAAGCTGAAGAATGTGGGGAAGCCCACGCAACCCATCTACCGGGCCATGCCGGGATACTACGGCGTGTCGCGCGATGCAAAGGCGGGGCGATGAGGGTGGAAAGCGGTTTCACCGGGAAAGCCAATGAACAGGAGGATGGGAGAAGGAGGTGAAGGAGATGCAGGGATAAAAAGAAACATTCTGCGCCCTGAAATCAGGGGTAATACAAAAAGGAATGTGAATTGCATCCGGAAAGGCAATAGAGAATGAATGCGAAAAGGCGAATCTCACGACTCGCCTTTTCCTGATTTAACCATTAAACAATTGTACTATTCGGTTAATGCATTTACAATTATCCGATGTTACGGGCGACTAATAAAGTCGGGGGGTAACGACAACTGCTTTGAGTTGAATAATTCATTTATAGATTATTCTTAAAGTGCCTTTTTAGAAAACACAATGGAGAAGAATGACGCAGGAACTGTGAAAGTCCTACCAGCAGAAAGCGGTTGTCTAACATTTCCATACTCCAAATAAATATAATTTCCATTGGTAGCACTCAAAGATTTTATAGTGTATGTGCCTGGCTTAATGTAAAAGTAATGAGCACCGCCTATATGTCCGGTATAATTAAAGATACCATATTCTTTTTTGTCAGAATCAACCAACACCCCACCGCCGTTTGTCTCTATTCCATACACTTTCATTATATTGTAACCTACTTTGGAAGGAGGAACATTATCATCAGTACCCGATGCTTGAACAATACTTGGAGTAGAGATTGTTCCTATATAATTTAAAGAAATATAGCCACCTCCTGTCACTTCGAAAATTGTACCAACCGTAAGTGCGCCCCAATTAGATTGTGCTGTACAATCCTCTAAAGCGACCACGCGGTAAACGCCATAAGCCAAGAAATAACAATATGGAGCAGCATTTGGGGTAGTAGTTCTCAAAACATACTGTTGACCACTTTCGTCACAAACAGTTATGCTTACGGCTACCGAAGCGTCAGCACCTCCTATCGGAAGTACAACCCGAGCATATCCGGTTGGTGTGGGAGGTACATTACTATCCATTGTATACGGTCCCAAAACATCCGCTTTAACAAAAAGAGCACAGAAGAACAGTAATATCAAAAAGAAAGTTCGTTTCATTGTTGCATTTTTTTAATTAGTAATAAAAGTATACGAGTGGTCGTTACCCACCCGTACCTTTCAATATTAACTATTTTTTCTTGAAGTTCCAGAACCATGCCGTACCCCAAGCGCCAGCACCGGGTTCAGGAGCACAAAGACGAAGTTCATCTTCTGTAATCTTCAAAATATGATACTCATACTGACGTGCATTTCCTTGATTCGGCTGTATACCTAACAATGGAATAGTACCAGAGAACTCCATAGTACCTACATCCCAACCGGATTGCACCACATCTTCTGACACCTTGACAGAACCACTTTCACCACGACTTGTCTGAACACCAGTCAAACTAAGTGAGAACCAACCATTTAATCCATCATCAGGCAATCCTTTTCCTACAGCTTGTTCATCAATTTGCCCTCTACCGTTTCCGACATCTCCCACAGCATCACAAATCCACCAACCGGGGCCGGTATTGCCGAGATAACCTCCATTACCCCAACAACCGTCTGCAGCTTCTGTATTCCAGACCCAAGTGGTTGTTCCATAACCACCGTCCGGAGTTGTGCCGAATACATCAGCATAAATAGCGGGAAGATCTGTATACTCCGTTACTGCTATTGATTTGGAAGCCGATTTTGTTATGGAGCCGTCCGAATTAATGGTTGTTACATATACTTGCAATTCTTTATTAGGAGGAGCTACTTGAACCGACGGAGCCGTACCTTCTGCCAACTTGATATCAGACGTAGCATCATAAACCTTCACATAACGTGACGGAGTAGGAACAATCTGAATGTTGTTGTTTCCCTGGTTCTTGGCCACAAGTTCAAAAGTAAGATTTTCCGGTGTGACATTGGGATCCGGACTGATTTCATCCACTATCGGATCGCAAGCCACCAGCAGCATTGCAAACAAAGGTATTGCGAATAATATCTTTTTCATATCTTTTTTCATTTTAAATTCATATTCTATTCTTGCCAACCATTATACTCAGCACTTGCATCCGTATAACCCTCATTTTGTTCTACCTTTCCTTCATTCAGGAGGACTTGGTTTTCGGGAATCTTCTGGAAACCTGCCGTAGCCTTATAACGTGCGGCATAACCACCGTTCTGCGCCACATTACGGCTTTCAGCCCCATTTGTATAAACCTTTGCTCCCGTCTGTCTTTCAAGGGCATCGGCAGCAATATGCCAACGGCGAATATCGTTCCAGCGAGTACCTTCAAAACATAATTCCCAACGGCGTTCATTCTGCAATGCAGCCAACGAATATGTACCAATAGGTTCAAGTCCGGCACGACTACGCACTCTGTTTATACCGGAAACATCTTCCTTCAATTCAGACTGCATCAACAATACATCCGCAAAACGAATCAAAACCAAATCATGAATAGAACCGGTTTGCATCAGATTATCATTAATCCAGCCGTCGGCACCATACATTATCTTCTCAAATACCGGTTCAATCGTTTTATTTCCAGCCGCATCCGTACTATAAGCCATGATAGAACCTATTTTCATCTGATAATAATCCGTTTCTTGGATAAAGCCGTCACCACCACCTTTATTATAACTCGGCATATCCTCCGTCTTGAATACGGAGGCCGGACGACGGGCATCATCTTGTTCTGCCACACTCCAATCATTATAAAGATTGGGAGCTACAGGACCGGCACCCCATCCTTGTCCGAAGGGGAAAGAATTGGCCTGATCATTGCCACGTACACCAAAATGCAGAGCATAACCGTTACCATAACCGATAGTAGTGCTCCAAGATGCAAGTTTATTATATTTAATGGCAAACATGGATTCGGGATTTACCGCTGCATCATCTTCTACCCACTTCAATCCCTGACCGGCAGTAAACGGAAAATCTTCTACCGTACATTTATTGGTATATGCCCACAAATTACGAAACTCAGGAACAAGACTATAACCAGAATTATTCACACAATCATCAATATACCCAACCACATCCTGCTTGGTCAAAGTTGTCCCATCAGGCAAATCAACTGAAGTCAACGGACTATAGTTCGTACTAACCAAATCGTTCAGAGTTTCACCATTGCCATACATACCAGTATAATACAACCAAGCACGTCCTAACATAGCTTCAGCCGTATATTTATCAACATGCCCATCCGACTTGCGAACAGCCGGCATATTTGCAGCCGCATCGCGAAGATCCTGCAGAATCTGCCCCCAGATAACAGCGGCAGTCGGAGGGGTAGTATCTTCGGGCAACAAAGCAGTAATCACCAAAGGTACGCGCCCATACATGGAAGCCAACTCGTAGTAATAAAAAGCACGAAGGAACTTGGCTTCGCCCTCAGCCTGCGCTCTTACTTCCGGATCCATTTCAATACCAGCAAGAGCCTCCAACAACGTATTGGCACGGTTGATTCCTTGATAGCGAGCCACCCAGTAATCCTGCGTAGCATTTGTACCCGTATTACAAATAAGGTCCAAAGATTGCATCAACTTATCATTGGGACCACCACCACCCAACATATCATCGCAAGCCAGCAGAGAATTATACAAGAAAGACTGCTGTGGAAAAGCATTGACATTATTCAGGTTCTGATATATGGCAGCTAAAGCCTGATTGGCATCTTCAGCCGTTTTAGGAAAATTGGTCGTATCTTTTTCCGTCAGACTCATCGAGTCCAAGCTACAAGAAGCAAACATTCCTGCTATCATCAAAGCTGCACCTATTAAATATGCTATTTTTTTCATCGTGTATCAATTTTAGAATTTAACATTAACACCTACCATATAAGTACGAGGTTGAGGATAGTTACCTACATCAACACCGGTTACCCACGGTTCTTTGTCATTGAGGGCTCTACCATTCTCCGGATCCATCCCTTTATAACCGGTAAAAGTAAATAGATTCTGTGCAGCAGCATACACACGAAGTTGCTGGAACGGACAGTTCTTCCAAATTCTCTTGAAATCGTATCCTATAGTCAGATTTTGAATGCGAACATAGTCGGCATCATCAATATAAATATCTGAAATGGCCTGGAAATTCTGTCCACTATTTCCCGGCGCAAGCAGCGGATATCTGTTTGAGGTTCCTTCGCCATGCCAGTAATCGTAAACTTCCGTCGTATAGTTTTCATACTGTCCGTCTGAGAACTTTCGCCAAGAGCGAGCTACCTGTGCACCAAAAGCGCCATAGGTTGTTACAGAGAAATCAAATCCTTTATATTCCGCACTTAGCGTAAGACCCATTGTCACGTCAGGATGAGGATTACCCAAATCAGTCTTATCGTCATCATTAATCACCCCATTTCCATCAACATCCACAAACTTCAAATCGCCCGGTTTAATACTTGCACCTTGCTTAGAGTTTGCCGCATTTCCTTTACAATTCTGGTCAAGATATGCCTGCAAGTCATTCTGGTTCTGAATGACACCATCCGTCTTATAACCATAAAAATAGCCAATAGGATGTCCTTCTTCCATACGGACAAACCGACCCGTACTCTGAGCCAACAAATCATTACCGCCTTCAATAAAATGATTGGCGTTATTAACCTCCGTTACTTCATTTTTATTATAGGCCATATTGACATTCACCCCATACTTGAACTCCTTACCAATCTGATCTCTCCAGCCCATTGAAAGTTCAAGGCCAGTATTCTTTACCGTACCAGCATTTTGATATTGAGTAGCGAAACCGGAAGCCGCATTGGTACCCACTTCCACTAACAAGTCTTTCGTCTGCTTGCTATACCAGTCCATGGTAAAACTCAGACGGTTATCCAAGAAACGGGCATCAATACCGATATTGGTCTGTTCTGAAGTTTCCCATGTCAAATCGGGGTTAGCCAAACGATTCGGGTAAGCTCCGGTTGTACCTCCATTCTTATCCGAGCCAAATGTATAAAGACCATAATCGCCAAACTCGTAACCGGCACGCCAATTTGAATTAGGGATATTGTCATTACCATTCTGTCCCCAACCAGCACGGACTTTCAAGAAACCAAGCCAAGAAGCAGTATTCTTCATAAAAGCCTCGTTTGAAATAACCCAACCGGCAGAGAATGATGGGAAATATCCCCATTGATTGCCTTTCGCAAACTTAGACGAGCCATCGGCACGAATGATAGCAGAAAACATATAAGTTTCCTTAAAGTCATAATTCAAACGTCCAAAATAAGACATCTTAGAACCATAATCCGAGGGATAACCATTTACTGTAGCAGTAGCTTTACGTTCTGTATTATGCAAATAAGCATGTGTAAAGTCACCAAAAGCACTATTATAACCGGTTGCCTCTACTGATTCGCCATAAGTTGGTCTTGATTTAGAATACTCTGTACCAGCCAAAACATCAAAATGATGTAAGTCTGTAATATCAAACCGATAACTCAACGTATTAGTCAAACTCCAGTTCCAACCCAAAGACACGTTATTTATCGTTTGGTCTTTATCACGGCTATCTCCCTGATTATTAATTTGGTAAACGGGAAGATATGAACGCCATGAACTTGACCATTGTTTGTAACTAACCTGACCTTTATAAATAAGATTCTTAAGTGGTTGTACTTCCAGATATGCCGCTGTGTTCAGATTAAAATTCTTATTCTTATTATTCCCAGCCTGATTATATACCATGTGAGCCATCGGATTAGAAGCATATGCAGTATAATCAAGTATACCATTAGCACTCGTTCCAAAATTCTTCAAATCATCATACATGAAGAAATCACCATTTTCATTATATACAGGAATCAGAGGAATAGCACGCAAAGCATTAGAAAGGTCATTCGAATATTGATTACCTAACTGCACACCTTGATTCTGTTTGTGCTGATAATATATATTCTCACCAAACTTTATCACATCCATATCTCCCTTACGATATATCACATGCTCAGAATTAATGCGGAAAGTAAAACGACGATAGTCAGTCTTCACCGGACCACCGAATGCACCATCCTGATACTGATAGCCTATACCTGTCGAAAATTTGGAGAATTCAGAACCACCTGTTACATTCAACGCATGATTAGTAACCACAGCATTTTTATTCCGGAATTCTTTTACCCAATCTGTACCAGGATTGGTACCATTCTGATAAGCAGTCAGCAAATCAGCATCTACGAATTTTGACCAATCATACGGTTGGCCTCCATTATTATAGGCTACTTGATCCATTACCGCCATATATTCTTTGGCATTCAGCATATCAGGCATCTTATATATATTTGCCCAACCTATGTTTCCATCATAAGATACAGAAACCTTTCCTACCTTACCCTGCTTTGTAGTAATAAGGATAACGCCGTTGGCACCGCTCGAACCGTAAATTGCACAAGATGCAGCATCTTTCAACACGTCAATACGTTCAATATCGGCAGGATTCAAGGCGTTAATATCGCCACCGGCTACACCATCAATAACGTAAACTGGAGCTGTATTTCCGTTAGTACCAGCACCACGAATATTAATTTTAAACCCATCACCCGGCTGACCGGAAACGGCCTGAATATTTACACCCGGAGACTGGCTTTGTAAAGCGCCCAATGCCTGCGTAGTATTTAATTTTGCGATGTCTTCGCCTTTTACCTCAACCGTAGCACCTGTCACCAGTTTCTTCTTCTGTACACCGTAACCCACTACGACTACTTCATCCAACAATTCCGTATCTTCCTTTAGCTGAATCTTGAAACTAGTCTGGTTACCTACCACTATTTCTTGCGGCTGATAACCTATAAAAGACACAACAATCGTTGCTCCCGGCTGAACATTCAATGTGAAATTACCGTCAATGTCGGTAATGACACCATTTGTGGTTCCTTTCTCCAATACATTGGCACCGATGACCGGTCCCATTGCATCTGTTACAGTACCTGTGATTTTTTTTGCTTGCTGCACAGCATCTATTGCATCGACCGATGCGGCGAAAAGTTGCGGAGTATAAGTCAGGCTGACAGCCGAACAGATACCCACGAGCAGCGCGGTTCTTCTGAAATTTAAATTCATACTTGTATTTTTCTTAGATTAATGAATTGGTATTGCCTGGCGGCATCTACCGTTTAATATAAGGTTAAACTTCTCTTTTTGAGGAAAAATTAAATATACCTTATTCTATAAAGTGGTTGGTATACATATCACTCCTTTCTCATAGGCATTTTTCATTTCATTAGCGGTTAAACATTATATGATTATTATCAAATTTTAATTAGGCTTGACAAAAGTAGACTTTTAGCAGCAAACCTTATAATACTATTTTATCAAATAACGACACTCATTTAACATCCATTACTATTTTTCCTAAAAAGTATAAAGCATGAATTCTATAACCAACAACTAAAAGCTATAAAAGACAGAAAGGGTTGCCCCGATACTAACCAGAGACAACCCTTTCTATTTTATTATTAAAAATTGCTATTCCATAGAAGGAAGCTCTTCACGGGAAACAACAAATTCCTGGCTCATAGCATCCTTCCACCACGCCTCATCAGCATGGACTGCCGGACTACCATCCTCATTTGTGCCATCATACCACGGCATGAACCAACTCCAACGTGCACCAGATGCCCATTGTTCGGAAATAAGTCCGACTGTGCCACATTCACTCAGCGAAACAATCTTGTTTCCATAATTTCCGGCAATGGAAGTATATTCTGAAACACAATCTGCAGTTTCCTTATTATAAACATCACGTCCCACGATGTCTACATATTGGTCTCCCGGATACCAATCGGAATCATTGCCCTCGGTAGTCCAAACCCAGATAAGATTATCCAATCCTTCAGTCTTGAAGTAGTTGAACATAGCAATCCACAGAGATTTAAAGCTGGCAGCATCCTTACCCCACCAGAACCAGCCACCGGCTGCCTCATGGAATGGGCGCCACAATACCGGAATATCCGCATCTCTCAACAGCTTCAAGTAAGCGGCAGCATTTTTCAAATCTTCGGTAAACACCTTGTTTTCCCAAGTGCCTTCCACCGTGGCATTGGCAGCGTCAAACTCCGTATCTGCCTTATAGAAGGCATAATCCTTATTCGGGTCGAGGGCTGTACCGTTACTTTCAAGATAAACAGCAACTGCCGTATAATCATGTCCGCCAATGATGAGGCCACCTTCTTGCAGGGATTTCAAAATATCCTCGGTAATCACCAATGTATAGTCTCCGGATATGTCAAAATAATCAGTTCCTGAAGCAATCTCGCTCCAACCACTGTTTTTGAACGAACCTTGCGCCCCCTCTGCCACATCTTTCACAGCCACGCGTATCACCTGCCCCACTTGTGCATCGGCAAAGACAGTTTTTGCAGCATCATCCGTCATCTGTACATTTCCACTCCAATCACCCGGCATTACCGTCTCTCCTTCCCATATCCGGGTAGAAGAAGCTTCCCCTACAGCTTTCTTGGGTACATTCCAATGCCACATGGCAGCTACGATGCCACCTTTGTCAGACCAATCCTTAACGGGAGTAATGTCACCGTAATTAATCCAGTCTGCTCCAGCTACAGATGCCGGCAGATGAACATAGTCGAAACAGTTGATAGCCGGATATTTTCCGGTCCATCCGTACACCTTTTCGGACATTTCCGTATTCCAGGCAACATTGGCCATCATAGCTGAAAGCGTCTTCGTCTCGAAGTTATCCAATAGATAATTGTACAGTTTCACAGCTTTGGCCGAACTAGCGGCAACCAGTGCCTTGTCCAAAGCGACAGTAGAGAACTGAACCGATACAGCCGGAGCAGGCATCTGGTTCGGTCCGGTTACTATTCCCTCGGGGATAGAGAGAGAACAAGCCGTCTCTCTCCCGGGAACATTCACTTTTACAGTCAGTATATTGCTTGCGCCAAGTACATCGGCACTTATCAGTTCACCACCGGTAAACTTGATTTCGCTCAGATTGTCTGTTGCAAAGAATATATTCTTGTCATATTTCACCTCAATAGTGATTTCTCCCGTTTTCACTTTGGCTGCTCCACTTTCAGGAGTAGTAGACACCAATACCGGTGCATCCACTGCTGGGATATCATGATCGACATCAGTATCGCAGGAGGCAAAAGTAAAAGCTGCTATCAACGAAAGCATCCATTTTATATTCAGTTTCTTCATCTTAATTATGATTTTATTTCATTCTTAATCAGGGCATCCATAGTCACATTCTTCAAGCCACAATTCATCAATTTACAATCGTTATTTTTGTAAACGTCAAATCACTGCCCTGAATAATGATACCTACATTTGTCTGGTCTTCACAATCTCCTTGTTTAGCTTGAATATTATCAAGTATCTCCTGAGCCAACGTCAACTCCATCACACGGCTCTCGAAACTCCAGCCGTAAATGTCTGTCGGTACCATAGTCGTATCAAACAAAGAGAAAGCTATGCCACTCCAATCGCCATAGTTAAACTGAGCCTGTGCCCAAGTCTGGTCTTTCTGATCAAAATAGACTTTCATGACAGTGCCTGCCGTTACCTTGGCAAAAGATACAGCCGGTACCAACACACGTCCTCCATCACCCCAACTAATATCGAGCGGACCAGCCCAAACTGTTTCTTCATTGGCAACTACAAGAACATCATAAGCAATTTCACCATTTGAAGAAATCAGTTTTAGGCTATAAGTTCCATCCAGCTCAGCCGGTACATTCAACATCAATACCCCTTTAGCTGCATCATTGATATACTGAACAGCAGCCTCATTCAGCAATACATTTGTCAGTTTATCAGCATTAACAATCTCAAGTTCCACAATTCGTCCCCGAACCAATTTGTCAGGCAATGCCGGCAAATAGGCGCATACCGGTTTCTCTATTGTCAGAGACGGTGCTTCCACAGATTCACCATTGGCCATTTTCAAAAGTAAGGCCCCAGTTTCGGCAGTTGTAGGTACAGTCAAAGAAATGGCAGTAGCAGTGGCATCGGATACGGTAACTTCCACATTACCACTGAATACAACAGCCGAAACTACATCCATATTTATTCCTTTGACAGTCAAAGCCTCTCCTGCCGGGACCGTCGCCGCACTATAAGAAATGTTTTCCGGCTTTGCCGTTGCAATAGATACGGCAGTTGCTTTTCCACTATTTGTATTCAATTGCAAATCACCACTAATAGCCGCAGCCGGCATCAAGACCTTTATTTCAGTCGAGTTTTGTGATTCCAATCCTACTGCTTCTTCTACACCAGGGAACGTTACATCAGTCACCAAATCCATATTGGTACCTTTCAAGGTAATCATATCTCCACCACGCAAGTTCACAGCAGGAACAGCCACTACGTTCGAAGGCGTAGCTACTACAACAGTAGCAACCACAACTTTTACATCCGAAGCAGGAAGTACCGTAACTTCTCCGTCCGAGACATTATCCGGCAATGTAAAAGTAAGTTCATCTCCTTCGGAAGAGGCAGTCATCGTAAATTCAACTTCATCCCCATTCGGCATCTGCACTTTCTTCACCAAATCAAAGTTTTCACCAGAAACTCGAATGACATCCCCCGGCTTCTTATCTACCAGGTCGAGTGGAGCCTCTACCGATGGCAAAGTAACCTCCAGTTCCCCTTCAGAATAAATCCAATTGGGGATTTCAGCTCCATCAGACAAGATGAACTTACCGGTCTGAGCAGAATCAGGAACAATAACTTTAATCTCCTGACGGCTTTGACTGACAAACTCATCAGCAGGCACTGTTACCTCGTCAGCAAATATCACTTCTTTAATCAAATTCAAATATTCACCAGTAATGGTCAATTCACTACCAGGCTTTACTTCTGCCGGTGCAAAAGCCTCCAAAGCAATCGGCTCCGTAAATGTCAACTCGGTTTTTGTTGTAATATCCCCTTTCGGAGTCTTCAAGACAACCAACCCCGGCTGGGCTGTCTGAGGTACAGTGACACGGATTTCCGTATCACTGACTACTTCGATGTCTGTTATATCGTCGCAACCGGAAATAGCGACCGCAGTCACTTTATCCATGCCACTGCCTAGGAAACGGAGTACACCGCCGCGGGATACGGGACTCGGTCCGAATACATTCAGACTGATTCCCCCTTTATATTGGTTGGTATCTTCATCATCCCCATTGTCGCAGGCCGTAAACGTCAAGCAACTGAAGAGCATCAGGCACATCATCCACAGTGCCGGAAATTTATATGTTTTATTCATATCAGTATTCTATTTAAAAGGTTATTCAATAGGTACCACACGGATGTTGTCAATCATAATCACCGGATTGCAATCCTTACCTTCCACACCACCTGCCCAGACAAAGAATGTCAATCCGGTCAGCATAGTCTTGTCAAAAGTTCTATCACACTTATTACCTTCATGCGTCTTGTTGAACTCGGACAGATTCATGGAAACGGTTGTCCATTTACCACCCGTATCATACGAACCCGTATTCTTCCAAGGCAACCACAAACCGCGCGGCACATTCGTATCACTAAAATAAGCATTAGTTCCCGTCGCATAAGTCACCACATCATTACCCGTAAACATCACTTGTAGAGCGCAAGACTGCCACGGATTGGAAGAAGGAATATTCACCTCGAATTTCAGTTGCAAGCCATTGACGCCATACTCCTCGAGCAGTTCTGCAAACTCAGGACGTGCAGAAAGTTCGGGATAACCGGCAGACGGTTCCGGCCAATAGTTGAACGAGAACTCATCTTCTGCCCAAGTAGCTCCGATAGCACCGTCAAGTGCTCCGGTGAGACAGATATAAGCACCGTCAATACTGTTTTCATCGGCTTCTCTCAACACCTTGCTACCATCGCGCCAACCGTGGGCAATAGCCATACCGCCATGAGAACCGTCCCAGTCAAAGAGAATGTTACGTGTATCATAATAGCGGAACTTGGAACGTCCGGTACCATAAATGGACTTCACGTTGATATAGCCTGCAGGAGCATTGTCCGGAAGAATAAAGCTGACCGCAGTCTTGGTTATGTTCGTAATATTAGTCACTTCCACATTACCGGCCATCGTAATGGTCAGCGGCACATTCGGGTCATCAATGAAATAGTCACCAATCAGTGTCACCTCACTACCCGGCTTTGCAAACTCACAAGAAATGGAGTTCACGGTAGGAGCCGGAACCAACACCTTGAAATCATAATCTATGGTATCCTTTGCTTTGGTCACCATATAAATCTTATCAGTCACTACCGAAGGAATCTCTTTCGGAACATCTACCATAAGTGTATGGTCAGTGATGTAACTGGTATTAAGTATCGCCTTCTGGTCATTGAAATAGAGCTCGTAAACACTCCGCAGATTTTCACCGACCAGACAAATCGTATTCGCCATATAAGCCCCCGTCAGCAAAGAGTCTGCCGCTGCCGGATCAGGGACACGAACATATTTCAAGGTAGGCTTTCCCCCTGCCACTTCATATTTATCCGGTTCATCCTCACAAGCCGCCATGGAAAAGCCTGCTACAACAACAGCTGCCGCGAAGAACCAATTCGTATATCTATTATTTTTCATCTTTTCAAGCATTAAATTAATAACTGAATTCAGAACGTACATCTACGTGTACCGGGTCTTTCATCAAATTAGGATTGAACACCACGTCTTCTGTCGGGAACGGCAATGTAAAGCTGGAGACTGTCACATTCGGCGCCTTTGCATCCGGATTGTAACGGGTCTCGTCCGGATTCACCGTCCAACTGCCGTTTTCATAATAAGCCTTATAAGTAGTACCCAGACTATAATAAACATCACGGCGCTGTGCCTTCAGCTCATTGATAGCACGCTGGGAATCATAATATGCCAAACGTACATAATCATACCAACGGTCGCCTTCGCAAGCCAGTTCCAGCCGGCGTTCCTTCCAGACGTCCTCCCAAGTAATGGAGGTTTTCGGAGTAACTCCCGGAATGGCACGGCCACGTACTGCATTGAAAGCATCCAGTGCACTCTGGTCTGTAGTAGAGGTAGCCAGTCCCATTTTCGCCTCGGCATATACCAGATAGATATCGGACAGGCGCAGGATATGGGTTGCCAGGCCGCTGTACATATTACCAGCCGATACGCCCAAGCCCAATACATGGTCATTATTGTTACCATAGAGATGCTTCACGTGATTGGCACCGGTAGGAGACTGGTAATCGCCATTAGGTCCTCCCTTACCATATTCGGCATCATAAATAAACCGCAGATAATCAAATCCGCCCTTGTCCTGCCAGAAATAATCGTATACATCACCTGCCATCATCATAGTAGCCTTACGACGGGTATCCGTATCCGAACGCGTCTCAGGACTTTCCAAAGCGGAAATTCCAAATGCATCCTGCAAATCAACCGACGGACCTGCATAGCCGCCCCAGCAATCACCAAATTCATCGAATCCCACCATTGCCAAGTCCGACTGCAACGTATTCTGCTGTGTCCAGGGGTCACGTCCTGCCGACCAGTGCCAGGAGAAGAGACACTCTTCATTCTTGTTGTTTGCCAAACGGAAAACATCGGAATAGTTAGCCAGCAAGTTACGGCCGGAATTATTAATTACATCCTTGGAATATTCTGCCGCTTTCGCCAAATCATCCGCATTGCGGGTACCGGAAAGGCCACTCTTAGTTAGATACACCTTAGCCAAAAGACCTTCGGCACAATAGCGGTCAATACGTCCCGTTTCACCTCTGGCCGGAAGCAACTCCATAGCTTTCTCCAGAGTCATAATGATATATTCGTACACATCTGCTGCCTCCACTTTGAATTTGGAGTTATAATTACCGGAATTCAATTCGTCCGTATTATCATGGATAATGGGTACTGCGCCAAAACTACGTACCAAATAGAAGTAAGCCATGGCTTTCCATGCCAGACACTCGCCCATACACTGATTTTTCACTGCTTCTGACGCATTTGCCGTCTTCAAACGAGTATATACAGTATTGGCATGGCCAATCACTGCCCATAGAGAATAGGACATGTTCACAAGGTTTTCATCCGTACCATTCACCGTAAAATTCAAGTAAGGGCTGTTTCCCTCGTATACGTTTCCGGACAAGATTTCACCGACTTTAATAAAACCGCGCTGAAAGTCATACCAAGGTGAGTTATAAAGATAATTAACCCCCTGCACACATTGTTCGTCATTCTGATAGAAGTTCGATTCGTTATAATTGTCTTCGGTAGGACGGTTCAAGAAATCCTCGCATGAAACTGTTCCCATACCGAGTACAGCTGCAAACGCCCAATATTTAATATATCTGATTTTCATGTTTTCTTCAATTTAAAGTGTTAGAATGAAACGTTCAAGCCGAATGAATAAACTGTAGGAGACGGATAACGTCCGTTGTCCAAACCATAGACATTGACGCTTGAAGTGCTGGCACCAATTTCAGGGTCATAGCCATCATAACCGGTAATGGTCAGCAGGTTCTGGATATTGGCATAGATACGCAAGTTGCTCAGTCCCAGCTTATCAATCGTCTTTTTCGGGAAAGTATATCCCAAAGAGATGTTCTTCAGACGGATATAAGAACCATCTTCAATATAACGGTCACTGATACGGTCGTTGTCATTCGGGTCATTGATAGTGGCGCGTGGAATGGAAGCTCCCGGGTTTGCCACCATGACGTTAGACACATCATTATACCACATCGTTCCATCTTCGTAGACCTTGTTCGGATTGATAGGAACAAGCTGTGCACGTCCGTTTACAGCATTCAGCTGGTTAGTCCAGGGAGAGTTCATATGTGTCAGCTTCATGGAAAGGTAGTTGTACACCTTGTTGCCATAGGAACCGTTGATGAAAACGGACAAGTCGAAGTTCTTGTAACGGAAAGTATTGGTCCAGCCAAAAGTAAACTTAGGCATCGGAGAACCGATATTGGTCTTGTCATAGTCGTCAATAACGCCATCGGGCACACCGTCAGGACCACTGATATCCTTATATTTCACATCACCCACCCATACGGTATTGGTACGGTCGAATACACCGTTTGCCGGGTACTTGGCAGGTTTCGGAGAAGTCTGAAGGTCCTCCAGGTCCTTGTAAACACCATCACAAACAAATCCATAGAAGTTATAAAGTGATTCGCCTACACTGGATACACTGACTACATCGGTCCACTGTCCGTAACCCACAATCTGCGCATTGGCTGTACCAGCCAATCCTTTCAGTTTGTTCTTGTTGAAAGAAATCTGGAAGTCAGAATCCCATTCAAACTTACCCGTAATAGGATGTGTGTTCAGAGAGATTTCAAAAACCGGTATTCTCTATGTCACCATAGTTACCTTTCGGAGCAGCCAATGCAGAAGAGGCATTACCGGAAGTACCCATATAAGAAGGCAACTGCAACGGCATCAACATATCACTGGAAGTTTTCTTGTACCACTCTACCGTCAGGTTGATACGGTCGTGCAGGAATCCCAAATCCACACCGACGTTCCATTGCTCCTGGGACTCCCATTTGATGGAAGTATTCGGTATATTGGAGGGGCGATACCCCATACCCAGACCGGAAGGCATACGACTCATGGATGTACCCCAAGCATAACCACCGATGTTGGCATTACCAGTTTGTCCCCATCCCAGACGCAACTTACCGTTACTGATGACCTTCTTCAACGGTTCAAAGAACGTTTCGTTGGAAAAGCGCCAGGAAGTAGCCAATGAATGGAAGCCTGCCCAACGGTTCTCGGGACCGAAGTTTGAAGAGCCGTCATAACGATAGGTATAAGTACCCAGATAACGGTCGGCATAGTTATAAGTCAGACGTGTAAAGAAAGATGCCATAGACGAGCTTCCAAAACCTGCATTGATAGTCGGGGTTCCCGTACCCAAGGCAGGATTGTGCACTTCATCCGAAGGCAGACCGCTATTGAACACACTCGTGAAGTCATAGCTGGACTCCCAGCACTCCTGGCCCACCATGGCTGTATAATGATGCTTGTCGCCTATGTTTCCGGAATAGGTCACATAGTTCTTCAATTGCCAGAATGTACTGCTGTTTTTCTGGATATTGCTTTCATTACTGGAACGTACCCATCCACCCAAATCAACCATCGGCTTGTAGCGCTCACCTTTGCTGGAACTGATGTCATAACCCAATTCGGCATGCCATACCAGATTTTTAATCGGAGTAACCTCAAAGAAAATATTACCCGTCAGTTTCTGACGGTCCAGCAGAATGTCATCCATCATGGCAAGGGCAATCGGGTTAGGATTCGTGTAGCCTTCGCGAACAACGGTGGCATAGCTGCCATCCAGATTATAGATAGGTATATCAGGAAGAGTGGTCAACGAGTAGTTAATCAAACCTTCATCACTGTCTGCCAGTTTCAGGTCATCACCCGTTGCTGTATAGGTGGCGGTCAAACCGAGTTTCAACCACTTCTTCAGTTGGGCATCCAAGTTGGCACGGAAGCTGTAACGGTTAAAGTTTGAACCGATGATGGTACCGTCCTGATCCATATAGGAAGCTGATACGTAGTATTGTATCTTCTCTGTACCACCTTGTGCCGAAATCTGGTGCTGATGCTGCAAAGCAGTCTGGAAGATGGCGTCCTGCCAGTTTGTACCTACTCCCAGCAGAGAAGGATCGGCATAATAATTACTAGGGTCAGAGATTTCACCCATGTTTGCCAAATCATTATAATAAGTGGCATACTCACGCAGATTCATCATATCCAGACGCTTTGTCTGGCGTTGAACGGCAAACATACCGTCATAAGTAAACTTAGCCTCACCCGCCTTACCACGTTTGGTCGTAATCAAAACCACACCATTGGAACCTTGCGCACCGTAAATGGCGGTTGCCGAAGCATCTTTCAGAATTTCCATACTGACGATATCAGCAGGGTTGATGGTGGAAAGCGGAGAAATGGTGGAAACCGAGCCATTACCCAGTGCATCGCCCAAACCATAAGATGAACCGCTTTGTCCCTGACTCTGTACAATCACACCGTCAATTACATACAACGGCTCGGCATTAGCATTGATAGTGGCCTGACCACGTACGCGGATAGAGGAGGAAGAACCCGGAGCACCGGAAGTGCTGACTGCCGTCACACCGGCAGCACGCCCTTGAAGGGACTGGTCGAGATTGGTGATAATAGAACCCTTAATCTTGTCTTCACTCATGGAAACGGAAGCACCGGAAAGGTCGCTTTTCTTCATCGTACCGTACCCCACAACCACCACTTCGTCCAACATCTCGGAGTCTTCCTTCAGCGTGATGTTCACTGTTGTCTGGTTCGTTATCTTTATTTCCTGGCTGACATAGCCTATAAAGGAGACTACAATGGTAGCTCCCGGTTTCACATTCAAGGCAAAGTTACCGTCAATGTCGGTAATTACACCATTCGTTGTACCTTTTTCCAATACATTGGCACCGATAATAGGGCCCATAGCATCACTGACGACACCCGTAATTTTCTTTGTTTGCTGCACTGCCTCAACGGTATCCGTCGATGATACTGCGAAAAGCTGAGGAGCATAACCCAGACTGAACACCGAGCATATCCCCGCAAGCAGCGCTGTCTTTCTAAAATTCAAATTCATACTGTATTTCTTAGATTTAAAACAAACACAAAACCTCCCAAAAGAAGATTTTTTTAGTTAACAAAAATGAGACTGAGTCAAAAAGCCCTGATATACTATCACAGCCTTGACATTTAGGTTTACTTCCAAACAGTCCATGTCTTCATAGTTCCGTTTTTCCTTTTTTCCCATAGGCACAATTCTTTTTTTCTTAAATTATTAATGGTTAAATCATATTGCTTTTTCCCGAAAGGGTCATTTCTTCAGTTCGTCCCGTACCATTCTTCCCCATTCCTTCATATCTGCATCTTTCCAGTTTCCCTCGGAAGAAGCCGACGGATAGAACATGGAGCAAGTCTCATCCTTGTCAGACAAAGACCAGGCCACCCAACTGATGGAATGCCGCTGCATCCACTCCAGCCAATTCCCCCACTCTTCTTTACTGATGGGGCCGTCCCCACTTGCCTCCATACCGGCGCATTCGGAAACGAAAATCGGCAAGCCCTTGCCCAGAGCATAGTCGGCGCGGTCGCGCAGCCACTGTCCGTGGGTGTTGGCATAAAAGTGGAGTGTATACATTATATTGCTATATCCGGTAATAGGATCGTCCGCTGCCAAATGGATGTCCTGGTCCCAATGCGGACAACCAACGAGGATAACGGCATCCGGTTCTATGGCACGAATCGTCTTGATAACCTCCACAGAGTATGACTTCACCTGCTCCCAACTGTCTTCCACCGGTTCGTTGAAAACCTCATAGATGACATTAGGAACCCCTTTGTAACGGGTAGCCATTTGGGTGAAGAACTCCTTTGCTTCTTCCTGCCGCAGATTGTGGCTATGCCAGTCGATGATGACGTAAACGCCGTTCTCGATAGCAGCATCCACCACTTTCGTAACACACTCAATACCGAATTCGGGCTTGTTCACATAGCAGGCGCTATCCAAATCCACTCCCATAGAGGCCCGAAGCACTTGTGCGCCCCAGTCATTGACCAGATAAGCAACCGAAGAGGCATTGTAGAAACGGGGCCAGAACTGATGCCAGCCATAGCTGACACCGTGCAATACCACCGTGTCTCCTTCGGTATTCATCAACTGCGTACCATTGACCACCAATGCCGGTAGCGTTTCCTTTACATTTTCATTCTTCGACGGGTTTGTTCCACAACCAATGGTCATACCTAGGCAACAAACCGCCAACATAACTTTCCATATGCTTTTCATATCATACTTAGTATTTAGAGTAATAATCTTTCTTATATAACGGTACAAACGCTTTGTACACGCTTACATTCTAATTTTCAGGCAGGGATTACACGGAAAAGCACGGATAGGTTCAATTTTGCAGCTTCCGGTTTTCCGCTTTAATTATTTCAATAGTGCTGTCTGTGGCAAAGACAGAGTTCAGTCCTTGTTGTTCTTGAGCCGGGTCACCGGTATAGTCATCTCCCTTTTCCCAGAATACATGGTCGGGATTTTGTCCGGCAAAACCACCCCATGCCCAGAAGTTGCATCCGGCAAAGAGTCCGCCGCTCTCACGGTCCTGGCGGATGAGGTCGAATACATAACGGTAATATTCATCGCGGGCAGTGGTCGGTGCCTCTTTGGAAAAGCTGAAACCGTCACGGGGAAAACCGAACTCCTCCAAAACAATCGGCTTGCTGTACTTCCGAGCAATGACCATGTGGTCATCTATATACTTCTTAGTATTTTCCTTGGCACGCGGAAGAAGTTCCTTCAGGCTGTCCGCCTTCACCCAACTCCAGTTGTAAGGCCAGATGTGGATATTCAGATAATTGATGTTGGGGTCGGCATGAATCTTCTCGAAAAGATTCATATCCATTTCGCATCCCCACGAGCCCTCACTGCCGGAAGACACCATGTGGTTCGGGTCAAGTGACTTGATTTGTGCAGCCACATCGGCCATCCAGCGGGCAAACGGTTCCTTGTTCTCGTCAGAGAAAGCGCGAGGCTCGTTACCAATCTGCCAAGACATAATAGTGGGGTCATCCACATATTTTATCTGATTATACCTATTGGTGCGTGAAACAATATAATTGACATGATTGGCAAACAAGGCCTTCGCGCTGTCCGATTGGGGGAACTGCTTGACATACTCCATATAGGCGGGCCATCCGTCTACGGCAGGTACCACGGCATCACCGTGTCCGGACCATTGCAGGTAAACGGAATAGCCACCGCTCCATTCCCAGGAATTGTTCAAATAGAGGACAGCTGTCATATCACGTTCACGCAGTTCATTCATAAAATAATCCAATCCGGCTAAAATAGTATCATTATAGACGCCCGGTGCCACTTGTAAAGAGGGCTCTACCCGCGTCTTTATGCCATTTTCACCGTCAGCACCCACCAATACGCGCAGGTTGTTGATGCCAATACTTTTCAGAAAGTCCAGCTCCTTATGCAACCGTTCACGATTGCCGCCTTCACCTTCGGAACCAAGAATGGCACCGTACCAGAAATTGGTACCTACAAAATAATAGGGTTTTCCGTCGCGAACGAACTGTCCATCGGCATTGACCTTAATAAACGAATGCTCCGCAGGCTTAGGGGCACATGCCCCCAAAAGGAATAAAAGTACTGTCAGCAAAAGGAATTGTTTCTTCATATTATCAGTTTTTAAGCGATACACAAAGATACGCGGCTCATATCATAAAAAATGATACTATATTATCAGATTAATGTGCCAATGTGATTAATCACATTGGCACATTAAGTTGTCTCCGTATCCAGTCCAGCCATTCATCCCACTGTTCCTGATACCAGTAATGCCCGGTTTCCAGATAAGGATGCAGTTCCTTCGGAGAAGAAATCACATTGTAGGCTGCATACATGGAAGTGGGAGGACAGACCTCATCGTTATACCCCCAACTGAACCAACCGGGCACATTCAGCAGGCGGGCAAAGTTTGCCGTATCATAATAGCGCACCGTTTCAAGCTGCTTTTCATCGGGAGCACCGTAATAATAGAAATAATGGGGCCAGCCGCAAGCGCGCTTCTTGAAGAACGCTTCGTGGTCGCATAAGGCAGGATGAACAGCCGCCAGGAAAGTAACGCGCGAATCAAGAGCCGCCGTAATCACAGACAAGGCACCGCCCTGGCTGGAGCCCGTAACGCCCAGCGCCTTCCCGTTGTACTGCGGCAGCGAACAGATAAAATCCACAGCACGCAAAGCGCCTACCACCACACGGTTATAGTAAGAAGCATCCCGGCTGTCGCGGCCGAACGTCCAGTAATTGCTCAGCGCCCCACCTGCCAGCGCATCATATACAGACTGCTGCATCGTGACGGGAATGCCGTGGATACCCACCTCCAATGTAATTACCTTTCCAGGAGCCGTATACGTATCTCCCGCATAAGGGCGGACACCCGCACCGGGCACACGCAGCAAAGCCGGATACTTCCCTTCTTTCTTGGGAATACTGAGAATACCGTAAAAACGTCCTCCCCAGGCTTTTGTCTGGAAGCTGACCTGATATACATTATCCGTTTCCGTACAGCGTTCGGGAAGCAGCGTCATAAGGGGATTCAACGGAGTCTTGCGCGCCTCTTCCAAGGTCTTGGCCCAATAATCCTGAAAATCGGCAGGAAGTTTCGTCACGGGTTGCAGCTGCTCAGGAGCATAGGCCGATGTAGCCAGCCCTTCATAAGTCCGGCCGTCCACATGCGCCTTGACCTTGCAACGCAAGAAGCCTGCAGTCTTCATCGTGCCTTGCAACTTCAAGGTACCATCTTTCAGCACCATGTCTTTCTTTACTTCAGTAGGATACATCTCGGGGCCCAGTTCATAGTCAATCTTGACATCGGGCAAGAGGTTCTGTGCCTTCAGCACCCGGACGGTAAACGTACACTTCTCATTCAGACGATACACCCAATCGCTATGGTCGGGTGAAACGACTACACGGATTTCATTGCCACGTATCTGCGCCGTCACAGCACATACACACAGCAGACATAAAAATAAGGAAAAAACTCTTTTCATGATATCAGATATTAGTATTAATCATTGGTGCAAAAATAGGCACTTCCAATGAAGAATACCAATACTTTTTTATCATATCACCAGCTTCTTTTTCCGATAATTCTCACGGAATTCCTTCGGCGAGCATCCCTTCTTCCGCTTGAACATACGATTGAAATTGGACAGATTGTTGAAGCCGCAGTCATAGCACACCTCTGCAATGGTACGCGTGGAATCTACCAACATACGCGTGGCAAAGCCCAGACGGATATCAATAATGTAGTCGGAAAGCGTCTTGCCGGTGCGCAGGCGAAAGAAACGGCTGAAAGAGACCGGGGTCATGCCCACCATATCGGCCAATGAAGCCAACCGGATATCCTCCTGATAATGGGTGGAAATGTATTTCTGCACCTTCTGTACCCGGCGGCTGTCAGAGAAAGTCTCTATCTTGGCAAACGAAGAACTGGACAACACCCGAGCATTGTCATAGAGGGAAAGTTCGTAAAGGATACGGAGAAAGTTCATCACGGCATAAAAGCCCTGCTCCTCGGAAGCCAGCTTATCCAGCCAGTTGTACACCTTCATGATGGCCTGCATGGGGAAACTAAGTCCGCACTGTGCACGCTCCAGCATCCGGCGGATACTGTCGAACTGGTTCTTGTTGACAACGTTCCCGAAGAACAAGTCGGGAGAGAACTGGATGGTAATCTCCCGAATATCCCCGGAGGTACATTCATGTTGCTCCCATACATGCTCCAACTCCTTACCGGTTATCAGCACCAGGTCATAATCACCGATAATCTCGGCAGAATCGCCCACCACACGGCGTACGCCGGAAGCATGTTCCGTGAAGTTCAGTTCATACTCTGCGTGACAATGGATGGGGTAGGTAAATTCTGTTTTGCGACGATCGGCAATATAGAAACAGTCACGTTCCGACAGAGGGGTTATCTCCCTCATGATATAGTTCTGGTTTTCCATAGGCATTGGTTAAAAAAATATCATGCCACAAATATACTCATTCTTTTTAATCCCACAACAGTACCATTTGTTACATTTAGAGGTAATAATTGTTATATATGAGCAGATACCCGGGAAAGTCCCGCCCGGAAAAGCAAAACTTCCGTTCTTCTCCCCCTCAGGCTCTAATGTAAGGATGTATGAGATGTATATCTCATGCTGTACGAGATATACATCTCATACAACACGAGATGCGCATCTCGTACACTTACACACTATAGTTTGAGGAAGAAAGAAGCGGAGATCCCTCTCTTGCCCCATAGACAAAAGAAAGGTCTCCGCTTCGCCGGATGATATGAATGATAAGCTGCTTACTTCTGCAGCTTCAAAACGCAGGAAGTTTCCGGCAGGTTTTCCGAAACGACCGTCAGTGTGGCTTCTCCCGCTTCGCCGGTACTTTGCAACAGCACCTGTGCAAGTCCGTTGAATGCCTTTACCTGATAGGTGCGGGCATCGGCGTCGGCCGGACGTTCCGTAGCCTGATAAGCGGGGTCTCCATTCCCCACCCCAAGGATGCGTACCGGACCGGAGACGGTTATCGTCAAGTCGTTGCAGGCAGTGGGGACAAAACGTTTCTTCTTGTCCTGCAACTCAATGTTACACACTGTCACATCCCGATTGTCTGCCTGAATGACGGGACGGTCTGCCGTCAGGGAGATACGGGCAGGAGCACCGGTAGTCTCCACAGTACGGGCCAATATTTTTTTGCCGTTCTTATAGCCTACAGCCTTCACTGCACCGGGCTGGAAAACGGCTTTCCAGGAAAGATGGCCGTTTCGGGGCATCGGTTTGCGATCCAGTTTCTTGCCGTTCACAGTCAATTCCACTTCATCGCAGTTGCTGTATACCCAAATGTCGATGCTATCACCTTCGTGACCTTGCAGATTCCAGTGAGGAAGGATGTGCAGTACCGGCTCATCCGTCCACCAGGACTTCAGATACCAGGCTTCGTCCTTTGGGAAACCGCAGTAGTCCAGAATACCGAATTGTGAACCCGTAGCCGGGAACTTCATGGGGTTGGGCTCGCCGCGGTAGTCGAAACCCGTCCAATAGAAAAGACCCGCCAAATAGGGACGTTCGTCATAGAATTTCCAGCCACGCTCGATGCAGTTCAGCAGGCTGTCAGGTCCGTTCGGCTTGCGGTTGTGCGCCACCATGTGGCCTTTGTCGTGGGCATCGAAGTAGATGCCGCGCGTACCACAGCCCGTAGTCTCTTCCGAACCGAGCGCACGGCGGCCGGGATAATCCTTGCGGTGCTGCTCTACTGGATTCTGAAGGATGTAGTTATAACCGGCCACGTCTGCGGGAATCAAGATGGCAGGGCCACTGCTCGAAGCAACGGTCATGAGGCGCGTAGGGTCGAAACGGTGGCAATATTCGCGCATCGTGGCAGCAATGCGTGTACCGCTTTCTTTCCACTCGATGCCCCACTCCTCGTTGCCTACACTCCAAAGGATAATGCACGGATGGTTGCGGTCGCGGTCTATCATGCGTTTCAGCAGGCGAGTATGTTCCTCGTTGACACCCGTCAGACGGTTTTCTTCTATCACAAGGATGCCGAGGCTGTCGCAGGCATCGAGCATTTCGGGAGTCATCGGGTTATGGGAAGAACGGTAGGCATTGCAGCCGAACTTCTTCAGTTCCTTCAGTCGGTACACTTGCAGGGCATCGGGAATGCCGGCACCTACTCCGGGGTGGTCTTGGTGCATGTTCACACCTTTCAGTTTCAGAGGCTGTCCGTTCAAGAGGAAGCCCTTGTCGGCATCGAAGCGGATGTCACGAATACCCGTAGTAGTGGTATAAGCATCCACCAGCTTGCCATGCTGATAGACTTCCGTAAGCAGTGTATATAGATAAGGTGTATCCACACTCCAAAGATGAGGTTTGTCCAGCGCTATTTCACCGACGGTGAGCTGGCGGTCTTTCGGCAGTACCGGCTTACCGGCCGTTTCGCAGCGTGCCACTTCCTTGCCGTCGGCAGACCGGAGGATATGGCAGAGGCGGTAATCCTCCGTTTGCAGACCGGAGTTTTCAACAGTGGTCTCTATCGTCAGCTTGGCCTTGTCAAAAGGTGCGGCCAGCGTGCTGTGCACAAAGGTTCCGAAAGGAGCTACATGTAACGGCGCCGTCTTGTTCAGCCATACATGGCGGTAGATGCCCGCACCCTCGTAAAACCAGCCCTCCTCGAGCGTAGCATCCGCACGGACGCAGATAAGATTCTCTTCTCCGTAATTCAAGTATTCCGTAATGTCATACACCTGCGTGGCATAGCCGCTCGGTTCGTGTCCCAGGTAGAAACCGTTTATCCAGATACGGGCATCACGGAAGATACCGTCGAACTGAAGATAAAGATGTTTGCCGAGGTCCTCTTGTGGCACGGTGATGGTCTTTCGGTACCATCCCACAGAGTTTTCGGGGAATTTATAGCCGACGGCTTTATAGCCATGACTGTGGCTCGCCTCTTTGGCATAAGGCAAATCAACCACCCAGTCATGCGGAAGGTTGACCGTCTTCCAGCCCACACCCCACTTCTCCGGATTGAACTTAGGGGAGTAAGGACCCTCATTATGGATAGAGGCTGCTTTAGTCAGATAGTTGAAGTACTCCGTTCCGCAGCCGAAGTCTTTCTCCGGTGAGGAAGCATTGCCAAAAGCAAACTGCCAGCCGTCATCCAGCAAAATACGTTCGCGGACGGATTGGGCGGAAAGAGAAAAGGTAATTCCAAGAAGGAACAAAAATGCGAATAAGTGTTTCATATCGGTTAATCATAAAATGTGTTTACAAAGATAGAGCGAAAAAGATTCGTGCGGTGATACTTTTGTATCATTTTCCGGTACTTCATGTTTCCGAGGGGAAAAAACACGCCGGGCAAACAAGGGTGATAGGAGAAAAGTTTTTAAATTTGAAGCGTGCTTCCGGGAAAATGGCCGGATGGCACAACTAATGAAGAATGTATCAAACTAAATACAAGAAATAATATGCAAGACAAAAGATTCGGATATTTCGATGACGACAACCGCGAATACGTCATTACCGACCCCAAGACACCTTGGCCATGGATTAACTACCTGGGCAATGAAGATTTCTTCTCACTCATCTCCAATACTGCCGGAGGCTATTCCTTCTACAAGGACGCCAAGTTCCGCCGCATCACCCGCTACCGCTACAACAACGTGCCGATGGACAACGGGGGACGCTACTTCTACATCAATGAAGGCGGCAACGTATGGTCTCCCACCTGGAAGCCCTGCAAGACTGCACTCGACAGTTACGAGTGTCGCCACGGCATGAGCTACACCCGCATCACCGGATCCAAAGACGGCATCGAAGCCAGCCTGCTCTTCTTCGTCCCACTGAAGACCTGGGGAGAGGTGCAGAAGCTGACCTTGCGGAATACTTCTGCCAAAGTGAGAAAACTCAAACTATTCTCCTTTGCCGAATGGTGCTTGTGGAATGCCGCTACGGACATGGAGAACTTCCAGCGTAACTTCTCCACGGGAGAGGTGGAAGTGGACGGGTCTGTCATCTACCACAAGACGGAATACAAGGAACGCCGCAATCACTACGCCTTCTACAGTGTCAATACACCCGTAGACGGTTTCGATACCGACCGCGAAACATTCGTGGGACTCTACAACGAGTTTGCCGACCCGGAACGGGTAGTAGAAGGCAGACCGGGCAACAGCATTGCCCACGGTTGGAGTCCCATCGCCTCGCACTATCTGGAAGTAGAACTGCAACCCGGCGAAAGCCGCGACTTCATCTTCCTGCTGGGCTATGTGGAAAACAAGCAGGAGGCAAAGTTCGAGGAACGTGAAGAATCTCTGCATGAAGCGTTCAAGCAGAGTGTACCCTCTTCACCTATTATAAATAAGGTAAAGGCTAAGGCGATGATTTCGGCCTTCGACACTACCGCCAAAGTAGATGCTGCCTTTGCCGAACTGAAAGCCTACTGGGACCGCCTGCTGGACATCTACGTCGTGAAGACCGACGAAGAAAAACTGGACCGCATGGTGAACATCTGGAACCAGTATCAGTGCATGATTACCTTCAACATGTCCCGTTCCGCCTCTTTCTTCGAGAGCGGCATCGGTCGTGGAATGGGTTTCCGCGACTCCAACCAGGACCTCGTGGGCTTCGTGCATCAGATACCGGAACGAGCCCGCGAACGAATCATCGACATAGCTTCTACCCAATTCCCCGACGGAGGATGCTACCACCAATACCAACCGCTGACCAAACGCGGCAACAACGACATCGGCGGCGGCTTCAACGATGACCCCATGTGGCTTATCTTCGGTACGGTGGCATACATCAAGGAATCGGGAGACTTCAGTATCCTGGATGAGCCCGTCCCCTTCGACAACAAAGAAGGTTCGGAAGTGTCTCTGTTCGAGCACCTGCGCGTCTCCTTCAACCACGTCATCGAGAACCTCGGCCCCCACATGTTGCCCCTCATCGGCCGTGCCGACTGGAACGACTGCCTGAACCTGAACTGCTTCTCCTGGGATCCGAATGAATCCTTCCAGACCACGGAAAACCAGACGGAAGGCAGCCAGGCAGAATCGCTGATGATTGCCGGCTTGTTCGTGGTATGCGGACGCGACTACGTGGAGCTGTGCCGCCGCCTGGGTAAAGACGACGAAGCAAACAGAGCGCAAACCTACATAGACAATATGGTGGAAGCCGTAAAAAAACACGGCTGGGACGGAGACTGGTATCTGCGCGCCTACGATTACTTCGGCCACAAGGTAGGCTCCAAAGAGAACGAAGAAGGACAAATCTTCATCGAATCGCAAGGCTGGTGTACCATGGCAGGCATCGGACTGGAAGAAGGCATGGTAAAAAAAGCACTGGACTCCGTAAAGGAACGCCTGGACTGCGAGCACGGTATTGTACTCAACAATCCACCCTTCACCCGCTATGTTGTGGAGTATGGAGAAATCTCCACCTATCCCGCCGGCTACAAGGAGAACGCAGGTATCTTCTGCCACAACAACCCGTGGGTCATCATCGGAGAAACCGTACTGGGACGGGGTGACCGTTCCTGGGAGTATTTCCGCAAGATATGCCCGTCGTACACCGAAGAGCACAGTGCCCTGCATAAAGTAGAACCTTACGTATGCTGCCAGATGGTGGCCGGCAAGGACGCCGCCCGCCCTGGTGAAGGCAAGAACAGCTGGCTGACTGGAACGGCTGCCTGGATGTGGTATGCCATCACGCAATTCATACTCGGCATCAAGCCTTCGTATGAAGGTCTGGAAATCAATCCTTGTATCCCGGCAGGCTGGAAAGGCTTCAACGTGAAGCGTAGGTTCCGCGGGGCAGAATATCATATTACCGTGAAGAATCCCGATGGTGTGTGCAAAGGCATCAAGTCCGTCACAGTAGACGGCCAGCCGATAGAAGGCAATGTGGTGAACCATCTGCCGGGCACGCATACAGTAGAAGTAATAATGGGATAACCCACAAAATACAATATCATGATAAACCCTATTTATTCTCCAGCGCCCGAACGCTATGACAACGGCATGAAATTCCGCCGTTGCGGGCAAAGCGGCATCCTGCTGCCGGAAATATCACTCGGATTGTGGCACAACTTCGGCGACATGAACACATTTGCCAATTCCCAGGCCATGGCGCACTATGCCTTCGACCGTGGAATCACGCATTTCGACCTCGCCAACAATTACGGTCCTTCCTACGGTTCCGCCGAAGAGACTTTCGGAATGATTATGAAGAAATCCTTCACGCCCTATCGGGACGAACTGTTCATCTCCACCAAGGCCGGACACGACATGTGGCCCGGCCCCTACGGGGAGTGGGGCTCACGCAAGTACCTGATGAGCAGCCTCAACCAAAGTCTGAAACGGATGAACCTGGAGTATGTGGACATCTTCTACTCCCACCGCTACGACCCGGATACTCCGCTTGAAGAGACCCTGCAAGCACTAGTTGATATCGTACGGCAAGGCAAAGCACTCTATGTAGGAATCTCCAAATATCCCAAAGAGGCGGCCGAGTTTGCCTACAAATACCTGGAAGAACGGGATGTACACTGCCTGCTCTATCAAGGCAGATACAATCTCTTCAACCGCGAACCGGAAGAAGAAGGTATCCTGCAGCAAGCCAAAGGGAACGGAACCGGCTTCATCGCCTTCTCCCCGCTGGCGCAGGGCCTGCTGACCAACCGCTACCTGAATGGTATTCCCGAAGATTCGCGCATGGCAAAGGGGGCTTTCCTGAAGAAAGAAGCACTGACCGACGAGACGCTGCAAAAAATCAAGGCACTCAACGAAGTTGCTGCCTCACGCGGGCAAACCCTTGCCGAGATGTCACTTGCCTGGCTGTTGAAGGACGACCTGGTGACAAGCGTCATCATCGGAGCGAGCTCCGTTGCCCAACTGGCAGATAACTTGAAAGCGACTGAAAATACAGACTTCTCTGCCGAGGAACTGGAGAAGATAAAGAAAATCATTCAAAAATAAATCAACATGAAAAGCCTCCTTATTCAAACCTTTTGTTTATTATTCCTTTGCTTGGGCACGGTCCGTGCACAGCAATACCAACTTGCATCACCCAACGGAAAACTATCCGTTACGGTAGATGCCGGAGAAGCCCTCACCTGGCAGATAGCACACGACGGAACCACGGTGCTGCAACCCTCTGCCATCGCCCTGCAAGGCAGAGATGAAAAATCAGCCAAGAAAGCAATAATTTTCGGTAAAAATGTAAAAGTAATCCGTGCAGAACGCAAGTCCGTGGAGTCCTCCTTCCCCACTCCCCTCTATAAAAAAGCAAGTGTGAAGGATGTCTACAACCAGCTGACACTGAAATGCCGCGGAGGCTACAGCGTACAGTTCCGCGCATACGATGACGGCGCTGCCTACCGCTTCATTTCCGAACAGAACAAGCCGTTTATCGTCCTCAACGAAACTGCGGACTTCAATTTCGACAAGGATTACCAGGCATTTGTACCTTACATAAACGACAACCGCAACGGTGAGCGCTATTGCTTCTCTTTCGAGTCTTACTACGACGAAGCCCCGTTGTCCAAAATGCACACCGACTCACTCTCCATCACCCCACTGATGGTTTGCCTGGACGGAGGAAAGAAAGCCGTTATCATGGAAGCCGGATTGGAAAACTATCCCGGCATGTTCCTCACTGCAAATCCCCAGACACGTCAAGGAGTGCAGGCAGCATTTGCCCCCTATCCGCTGGAAGAAACAATCGGCGGACACAACCGGCTGAACCTGATACCGACAAAACGTGCAGACTACATCGCCCGTTGTGCCAAGCAGGAGCTCCCCTGGCGTGTGGTGCTCGTCACCGAAAAGGACACGCAGCTTGCCGACAATGACATGGCACAGCGTCTTGCCCCCGCCTGCCGCATCAAAGACATTTCCTGGATTAAACCCGGCAAAGTGGCTTGGGACTGGTGGAACACCTGCAACTTGACTGGCGTAGACTTCAAAGCCGGCATGAACACCCCGACTTATAAGGCATTCATCGACTTTGCCGCCGACAACAACCTGGAATATATCATCATCGATGACGGCTGGAGCGGAAACGAATCCTTATTGAAAGACCTGAATCCGGATATCGATTTAAAGGAACTGGTAGCCTACGGAAACCAGAAGGGCGTCGGCATCATTCTCTGGGCAAGCTGGCGAAATTCTGCCAAAGATACGGAAGCTGCATTCAGCCACTATGCACAGATGGGTATCAAAGGCTTCAAGATAGACTTCTTCGACCGTGACGACCAGCCACTGGTACAGTCTGTAGAACGTATTGTAGCCTGCGCCGCCGAGCACCGCCTGGTATTGGACCTGCATGGCCTCAAGCCATACGGTATACAGCGCACCTATCCCAACGTCCTGAACTTTGAAGGTGTAAAGGGATTGGAGAACGCCAAATGGGAACCGATAGTGAACGGAGCCCCCCTCCACAACTTCCCACGCTATGACGTGACTGCTCCCTACCTGCGTATGCTTATAGGCCCGATGGACTACACACCGGGAGCCACAATGAACGCAACCCGCGAAACCTTCCGTGCCGTCAACGACCATCCGATGAGCCAGGGTACGCGCGTCCACCAGATGGCGATGTACACCCTCTTCGAAGCCCCGCTGCAAATGCTTGCCGACAGCCCCAGCAAATATATGAAGGAGCAGGAATGCACGGACTTCATTGCCAAAGTGCCTACCGTTTTCGACGAGACCGTGGCACTGGACGGTGAAGTAGGCGAATACCTTACACTGGCACGCCGCAAGGGAGACGTCTGGTACATCGCCTCCATGACCGACTGGACACCACGCGACTGTACCATCGACCTTTCCTTCCTCGGAGAAGGAAGTTACGAAGCCGAAATCTTTTCCGACGGCATCAATGCCGACCGGGAAGCAACCGACTACAAGAAAGAAGTACGCACCGTGACCTCGGGAGACAAGCTGAACATACACATGGCACCCGGAGGAGGATGGACAGCACGGATATGGAAAAGATGATAGGGTGATAAAGTAATGACATGATAAGTGCAATAGGGTGACAGTTACGTTAAAAGTGCTGTCACCCTATTCCTTTATCACTTTTAACATACCTCTACGTGAACCTTTTATATCCTATCTTGTTTTTTCTCACAAAAGCCTAAGGTACCATAGGGCAGGAATTTATATTAAACCTAAACAATTATAAAAGTATGAAGAAATTTATTCCCCTATTATTAGCGGTCTTTGCAGTGACGCTTGCATCTTGCGAAAAAGACCCTGACATGGATAAGCTGGACAATAATTATCTGGTTTATACCAACTATGACAAGAAGGCGGATTTCAAAACCTTCGAAACTTATTACTTGCCGGACAGCATTCTGGTCATCGGTGATAAGGAAAACGCCGAATACTGGAAAGATGAGAATGCCCAGGAAATTCTCAGCGCTTATGTTGCTAACATGAACAGCCGCGGCTACATCCGTGTGGATGACCGGGAAGAAGCCGACCTTGGCTTGCAGGTAAGCTATGTCAGAAGTACCTATTACTTCACCGACTACGGACGTCCCGAATGGTGGTGGAACTATCCAGGCTACTGGGATGCTCCTTACTGGGGCAACTGGGGCGGATGGTATTATCCCTATGCCGTGAACTATTCCTACAGTACCGGTTCCTTTATCAGCGAATTGTTGAATCTGGAGGCGCCGCAAGGCCAGAGCGAGAAACTTCCTGTTCTGTGGACCAGCTATATGAGCGGCTTGCTGAGTGGTTCTACTTCTGTCAATACCAAACTTGCCGTGCAAGGTGTGAACCAAGCTTTCACTCAATCAACTTACCTGACTAACAAGTAGTGACAAGCTACGAGCTATAAGTGACAAATGACGGGTTACCCAATATTAAGGTAACAAGAATAATACGGCAGCATCCTTTCCGGACTGGGAAGTTGCCATTGAACCAAAAAACAAGAACAAAGTATGAAAACAATAAAATATCTTTCCTTGAGAGTATTTGCGGTTGCCGCTCTTGCTCTCGTCTTCGCCCTACCGACGAAGGCACAGATGACCGATAACGGTTATGCCAATATCGACTGGCAATATAACTTTCCCCTCAGCAACAACTTCGCCGACAAATCAAGCGGCTGGGGTATGAATTTTGAAGGCGGTTACTTCCTGACAGACAATTTTGCATTGGGAGCTTTCTTGAACTACCATAGCAACCATGAGTATTTCGGTCGCCAGACACTTCCCGTAGGCGAAGGCGGCAGTCTGAATACCGACCAGCAGCACACTGCATTCCAGTTGCCTTTCGGTCTGGCCTCCCGCTATGTATGGAACCGTGGAGGTGCATTCCAGCCGTATGCCGGTGTAAAACTGGGTGCTGAATATGCACAGTTGAAGTCAACTTTCAACGTATTCGAAGCCAACAAAGATACATGGGGTTTCTATGTATCTCCTGAAATTGGTTTCAATGTGTATCCTTGGGCTTATGGACCGGGCTTGCATTTCGCAGCCTATTACAGCTACGGTACGAACAAAGGTGACCTCTTTACGTACAGCGTAGACGGTTTGAGCAATTTCGGTCTGCGCGTAGGTATTGCGTTCTGATAAGACACACACTTAAAGCTTAACAGATAGAATTTAATTGTTTCAAAATTGAAGAAGAAAAGAGCCTTTCCTGCGTGAGCAAGGGAGGCTCTTTTTAATTCTACCAGTTATTTTTTTCCTCCCAGCATCGCCTTATATACAGCTTCCTGAATCCTCGTCCTTATATCCAGCCTCATCAACTTGTTATTCCACACATCCGGATAGGTGCGGTTGCTCAAAAAGACATAAACCAAGCCGTTCTCCGGGTCTGTCCAGGCGCAAGTACCCGTGAAACCGGTATGACCATAGACAGAAGCAGGGGCAGACTCTGCGCAGGGACTCTTCTGGGGATTATGCCGGTCGGGCTTATCAAATCCCAGCCCCCGGCGGCTTATCCTTGAGACAGTGGTAGTAAATACCCTGCAGGTCTCCTTGCTCAAATAGCGTTTACCGTCCAGTTCACCCCCATTCAGCAACATCTGATAGACTTTTGCTACTTCTTCGGCAGTGGAGAACAGCCCGGCATTACCGGAAACGCCACCCTGAAAAGCTGCGGATTCATCATGTACAAATCCTTGCAAGGTAGTCTTACGCAAGAAAGGATCTGTTGATGAAGGTACAATATCTTCCTTCTTCAAGAAGCGCAGAGGAAGATACCCCGTACGCTCCAATCCCATCGGAGTATAGAATTCCTTGGCCAAATATTCGTCCATAGACATGCCGGTGCGCGCCTCGACCAACTGCTGCAACAAGATAAAGCCCACACAACTATAACGGTAACGTTTATCTCTAAGCGGAGTATCCACAATCTTCTGCAAGTACTCCTGCTTGAAAGAACGGTTCAGCCAAAGGCTGTCGGACACTTGCATCGTATATTCCGGTGTCTGCACCTTCGACGTCAGTCCCTGACGGAAGCGGAACTTAGGGTTCGCCCAAGTCTGCCGTCCGATGCGTGCGGAATGCCGGGCATCGGGACGTGCCTTGAACAAAGTGCCGGTGTAGCTCTCTTCATCAATCGCTTCCTGATAGAATAGCAAGGTAGAAGGTAGACCGGATTCATGCATCAGCAGTTCGCGTACCGTAATATTCTTCTTGTCCGTATCCTGTAGGAAAGGCAGATAATCCGACACCCGGTCTGTAAGATTGAGGCGTCCGCCATCGTACAACTTCATCACAGCAAGCAGCGTGGCTGTGGTCTTTGTCAGCGAAGCGATGTCGTATACATCCGTCTTCTTTACGGGAAGCGCCTTGCTTCCGGCCTCGTTCCAGACGTGGGTACCGAAAGCTTTATTATACATCTCCCTACCATCCTTCAGCACCACCACCTGGCAGCCGGGGTAAGCCCCTTCACGAATGCCTTCTTCAGCTATCTTGTCTATTTCAGCCAGCAGACGGGAATTCATACCATGCTCTTCGGGTACAAAGCGGGGGGCGCTTTGAGGAGTCAGCGTCACTCCCGCACCGGCAGCAAACCGACTACCGATACTGGCAGACAAGCGTCCCTCTGAACAAGCGCTGCCATAAACAATCCGGGCAACCTGCCGCTGTACCTCCTCGTTGGAGGAGTGTGCCAAAATCACCGCTTCAGCAGCAGCGTCCCCTTGTTTTATCTGCAATACCTGCTTGCCAGGAATAAAGAACAGATAAACCACCGGTACGTCAGGAGCGAACTTTGCAAAGAAATTCTGATAGGGCGTCAAACGGTGTTCGGTGACACAGACCAGAATACGTTTGTACTTGGCCAGCGCATTTCTCAAACGGTTCCCGTCAGCCTCCGGCAGATTCTTGCCCAAACGGAACTCCACAGGACGGGTATACTGCGACAGTTCCTTGAGGAACGGCTGGATTTCCTGCGCTTCTCCCACATTGAGCACGGCAACTTCACCGATGGAAGGGTCCAGCGGAAGTACCTCGTCCCGGTTATCCAGCACAGTGATGGCCGCCAAGTTCAGCCGGCGCATCAAATCACGCGTTTTCGGAGTATTGATGCGGGTCCCCAAACCTGAAAGCTGTACATGGGGTTTCTTTTCCAACCCAAGGGCATATTTATATTTCAGTACTTTACGGCATTTCGCCTCTATCTCTTTCTCTGTCAGCTCCCCTTTTTTCACAGCGGCAAGCACAGCCTCCACTTCTTCCTTAATACGCCGGGGGACAAGCAGCAAATCATTGCCGGCTTTCAGCGCCTGCAAACAGATGCTTTCATTGCCCGATACCCCTTTCATGGCAAGGGCATCCGTAAAGACAAGCCCCTGAAAGCCGAGGTCATTCACCAACAGACCGGAAACTACCTTACGCGAAAGCGAAGACGGGAGCCCCTTTTGCGGCTCTATGGTAGGCACCTCCAAGTGCCCCACCATCATTCCTCCCAATCCGGCACGAATGGCTTTTCTGAAAGGATAAAGCTCTATACTGTCCAGACGGGCACGGGTAAAAGGCAGCACGGGCAACGCCTTATGAGAATCAACATCCGTATCCCCATGCCCCGGAAAGTGCTTGCTGACAGAAAGTACACCACCATCCTCCAACCCTTTGGAGTAGGCAACAACCTTGTTCGCCACATTGAACGGACTTTCACCGAAGGAACGGGTATTGATAACCGGATTCTTGGGATTGATATTCACATCCGCTACAGGAGCAAAATTCACTTGCACCCCCAGTTCACGGCATTGGCGGGCCACCTCGCGCCCATATTCATAAATCAGTGTATCGTTCTGTATGCAGCCCAGCACCATGTTTCGCGGAAAGTTCGGGGTACCGCGAAGGCGCATAGCCAGTCCCCATTCACCGTCAAAGGTAATCATCAGCGGAACTTCCGCCATCCGCTGCGCCTCATTGGTCAACATCACCTGGTTCTGCATCAATCCGCCGGAGAATAACAGACCGCCTACCTTATAGTCCTCCACCACCTTACGCAGCAGTTCCTTGTTGGCCTTGTCCTGCCGGGGGGCAATCGTATAGATGAACAGTTGTCCGATGCGTTCTTTCAGAGTCAGACGCTGCATGACGGAATCCACCCACTGCCTGCACCGCACGTCACTGTTCAAGAGACGTACAAGCGAAGGGTCGTTCGGCGGCACCGGAGTAAACGGCATCGGGCCAAGCTGCGCTTTCAGAAGCGGACAAAGACAACACAATATAGTGATGGCAAGCAGGTATATTCTCTTCATTCCTTATAGATAGATTGTTTTTAGGGGATTTGCGGAATAATACTTTTATAAATCAATTCCTGGATATCTCTTCTTATATTCATGTCACCCAGTTTCGTGTTCCATACATTGGGGCACAAGCGGTTGCTGAGGAATACATACACTGTCTTGTTTTCCGGGTCCACCCAAGCACAAGTACCGGTAAATCCGGTATGTCCATATACCGCTTCCGGAGCGGAAGGAGCACAAGGGCTGCGCTTCACAATGGATACATCCGGCTTGTCGAATCCCAGACCGCGACGGCTGATGGCAGATTTCTCCGTCGTAAACAAACGGCAGGTTGCCTCACTCAAGAAACGCTTGCCATTGAATTCACCGCCGTTCAGCAACATTTGATAAACCTTTGCCACCTCTTCGGCCGTAGAGAAAAGTCCTGCATTACCGGACACCCCACCCATGCAGGCAGCAGTCTCGTCATGCACATATCCGCATATATCCTGGCGACGCAGGAAGTCATTGGATGCCGTGGGCATGATTTCCGCTTTGGTGAACTTCGTCAAAGGCAGAAACATAGTACGTTGCAATCCCATCGGGGCATAGAACTCACGGGCAAGGTACAAATCCATCGGCAGCTCCGTCACCTTCTCCACTACCTGCTGCAACAGCACGAAGCCGAGGTCGCTGTAAACATAACGTTTGCCATCCAACTCGCACTTGGCTATCCGCTGAAGGATAGAATTCTTGAAACTCTTGCTCAGCCACATGCCATCTGCCATGTGCAGAGTATAGGCCGGTGTATTCTTGTCGGACACCATCCCTTTCCGGAACTTAAAATCGGAACAATAATAGCTATGCTCGCTTACCTGCGTACGATGCCACTCGTCCACCCAACTCTGGGAGTACGGACCGTGTACCGAATTCGGGTCTATGATGTCCAGGTAGAAGCGGATATAGGGAGGAAGCCCCGATTCGTGGAACAAAAGTTCGCGGATGGTAATGTTCCGCTTGTTGCCATTGCGCAAGAAGGGCAGATAAGCGGAAACCTTGTCATCCAGTTTTATCTTGCCCTCATCATACAGTTTCATGACGGCAAGCAACGTAGCCGTAGTCTTGGTCAGCGAAGCCAAATCAAAAAGGTCCGAAGAACGGACAGTAGTGGTATCCTTATCAGAGTGGGTTCCGAAGCCTTTGTCATATACCGGCAGTCCGTCTTTCCACACCAGCACGCGGCAACCGGGATAAGCTCCCGCTTCCAGTCCCTTCCGGGCAACGGCATCGATACTTTGCAGCACATACGATTTCATGCCGTAATCTTCCGGAACAGTCTTCCCCGGTTTCATGCCCGGTTCAATCATACAGCCCGTTCCCGCTGGAAACAGTTTACCGATACTCATCGACATTCTGCCACTGGCCGGCTTTTTGGCAAAAAGAACATCAACCACGTATTGCTGCAAATCCGTCTCTGCCGAATGTGCCAGCACCACAGCGCTAGATTTGGCAAGTGCGGGCATCAGAGGTTGCAATGTACGGTAAGAGGTAAAAAAAGTATAGACCAGCGGAGCACGCAGGTTCAAGCCTTCCAGAAAGGCCACATCACGGTCGCTGACATAAGCCGAACCGGTGATGCTGATAACCACGCGACGGAAAGCAGCCAACTGCCCCTGCACTTCCTGCCAGAGAGCCTCATCGGCATTCCAAGGCAAGTGGAAATGGCTGATGCCTGCATTCTTTTTCATAGCTTCCACAAAGGGAGCATCTGCCTCCTTCTCTCCGATGCTGAGCACGGCAATATCACCTTCCACCGGTGCCAGCGGGAGGACATCGAAATAATTGTTCAATACAGTCACTGCCGAACGGCGCAACTTGGCAGCCAACGCCTGCGCTTCCTCCGTATTGATGCGATAGCTCATTCCGCTGACCCGAAGTTGCGGCTGGCGGTTTCTCAAGCCAAGCATATACTTGTACATCAATACCTTGCGGCACTTGGCATCAAGTTCGTCCTTACTCAGTTGTCCCGACTCCACTGCATCTACCAGCTCCTGCACCGCATTCTTCGTATTGAACTGTACCAGCACCATATCATTTCCCGCCAGCAGCGCTTTGGTAGTTACCTGCGGAATGGCAGACACACCCTTCATGTCCAAGGCATCGGTAAACACCAGCCCTTTAAAGCCGAGTTCATCCTTCAACAGCCCGGTCACCACATTCCGCGACAAGGAAGAAGGAGTCACCCCGTCCGGGTCCAGCGCCTGCACTTGCAGATGGCCTACCATGACACCCCCCAATCCGGCACGTACCATTTCCTTGAAGGGATAAAGTTCCACACTGTCCAGGCGTGCACGGTCGTAGTGCAAGGCGGGAAGCGCCTTATGAGAATCCACATCCGTATCGCCATGCCCGGGGAAATGCTTGCAAACGGAAAGTATGCCCCCGCTTTCGAGCCCACGGCTGTATGCCACCACCTTTTCCGCCACCCGCTGCGGGTTCTCGCCAAAGGAGCGTACGTGTATCACCGGGTTCAGCGGATTCGTATTGACATCCGCATCGGGTGCAAAATTGACGTGTACCCCCAATTCGCGGAACTGGCGGGCCACCTCACGTCCATATTCTTCAATCAGGCCATTGTCCTCGATACATCCCAAGGCGGCATTACGGGGATAGTCCGGAGCGCCTTTCAGCCTCATTGACAGTCCCCACTCTCCATCGAAAGTAACCATAACGGGAATCTTGGCATCCTTCCGGGCCATATTGGTCAAGATAGCCTGCTCTTCCGGAGTACCTTCGGAAAACAGCAAGCCACCGACCTTGTATTTCTTTACCAGCTCGCGCATCTGCTTTTTCGTGGCCTTGTCTGCTCTGGCCGGAATGGTGGCAACGATGAGCTGCCCCACTTTTTCGTGTACATTCAGACCTGACAACACGGAGTCCACCCATTGCCGGCACCGGTTGTCTGCAGCCGAAGGAAGAAACGGGCCTCCCGTCTGGGCGTGAAGTGAAGATAATCCCAATATAAACAATCCTGCAACCCATAAAAGGAGGGTGAGTCTTTTCATCATGCTATTTTTCAGTTAAAGTAAGTACCATTTCTCCTACGTAGATGCCACTCTTTCCGGTGTGCAGCACGGGAACGCTCTTGCCGTCCGCATTCAGATAAACGGCAGGCTTTTCCATAAAAGTATGCGAATGTCCTCCCAAAATGACATCAATGCCACGCGTCTTGCCTACCAGGTTCTCGTCGGAAGCGCCTTCGGGATTTGCACTGCGGATACCCAAATGAGACATGCAAATCACAACCTCGCAATTCTCCTTCTCCCTGAGAAGGTCTGTCATTTCTTGGGCCACCTTTATCGGGTCGTTGTAGACAATGCCTATGCATTTATCCGCCTGCACCAGCCCTTCCATCTTGGGGGCCAGGCCGAAGATTCCGATTTTCACCCCTTCGCGCACCAAGGTGATATAAGGCTTCACCAGCCCTTCGAGTACCGTACCCGTCACGTCATAATTGGAACAGACCACGGGAAAATCCGCCATACGGAACAATTCCGCCATATTCTCAAGTCCGAAATCAAATTCATGATTACCTATCGTCATGGCATCATAGCCCATGAGGTTCATCATCTTGACCTCCAGCTCGCCTTTGAAAAAGTTATAATAAGGGGTACCTTGCGAGATGTCTCCGCAATCCAGCAGCAACATATCCGGATGCTTGCCGCGAAACTGCTTTACAAAACCGGCACGGCGCACCACACCGCCCATCCCGGCATACTCGTCGGCAGCCTCGGCGCTGATGGGTTCTATACGGCTGTGCGTATCGCTGGTGTGCAGGATAAACAGTTGTTTTCCGGATTGGCCGGACGATACAGAATCGGCGGACACCAGGCAAAGGAGTTCTTCAGTAATGACACGCCCCTCTTGCTGTGCCGATGCGGGGAGCATGAAAAGCAGCAGGGCTGCCAAGGAATACATATGTTTCATAGAACTTCTGTTTTTTTAATGCTTACTCTTTAACGACCACTCTTCCCTCCATGCGCGAAGTCACCTTCTTGCCGGCTGCCGTCTGCTTCTCCACATACTTCATGAACAGACCACGCAGTGTAGCCCCATCCGGGCACTCCCTTTTATCCGCCTGCAGGAAAGCCGTCATTCCATCGTTTCCATCAGCCAGATAATCAATCGTGGCAACCGTATAGTCACGGTCATCCTCCACCGGCTTGCCGGCAATGGAAGCCTGGAGCAGCTTGCCATCCTTGCTGATTTCCAACTGTATACCACTCACCCCTTCACCAAGTCTCACCGCAATGTTTTCAAACAAGTGCTTCATGGCAGAGCCTTTCATCGTCAGCACACAGAGCGAATTCTCAAAAGGCAATATCTCATAGATGTTTTCGGTAGTGATATCTCCTTCCGTCAGGGAATTCCGGATTCCACCGATATTGATTAGCCCCATATCGGCCGGTTTGCCCAGCACTTCCACCGCAGCCTCACGCAGTACATCTGCAATCAGATTGGATAAAAGGCTTTCGGGCCGGAATCTGTCCATCGACATTTCTGCGGTTCCCACCACATGATACATAACGCTGTCCATCCGGGCCTTGTAAGGCGCCAGCAGAGCCACGGCTTCGGCATCCGGCTCGGCATCCCAGACAGAGTTCATGGGAATTCTGCCTCCCTCTACCTTGGTCACTTCGTAGGAAGAATGGCAGGAAACCAATAGAAGTGCAACCGCCAACACTGCCCCCGCAAGGAGACTGAAAGTTTGTTTCTTCATATTCATTTAGTTTTAAATTGCTACAAATATACTTTTCTTTTGCGACTGAGCCACACAATTAACCGATTATTTAGACTTGCGTTTAGCAGAATGAAACGCTCAAAAATCATCCCAACTGGCGAAAAAAAGCTTGAAGCACTTGTGTATCTGGCAAATAATTCGTTCCTTTGCACCGCTTTCGCGCAATCGCTGTCAGGACACCAAGAGAGAAGCCTGGTATGTTGCGTTGTAACGATGAAACAATTTAATAATAAAAACAATGGATTTAATTAAAATTGCAGAAGAAGCATTTGCTACCGGAAAACAGCACCCGAGCTTCAAGGCAGGTGACACTGTAACAGTAGCATATCGTATTGTCGAGGGTAACAAGGAACGTGTACAGCTGTACCGTGGTGTTGTTATCAAGATTGCCGGACATGGAGACAAGAAGCGTTTTACAGTACGTAAGATGTCAGGAACCATAGGCGTAGAACGTATTTTCCCGATTGAATCACCGGCTATCGACAGCATCGAAGTGAACAAGGTGGGTAAAGTTCGTCGCGCTAAACTGTACTACCTGCGCGCTCTTACCGGTAAGAAAGCAAGAATCAAAGAAAAAAGAGTTAACGGTTAATTCCAGACTCCTATTTCGAAATAAAAAAGGGAAACTGACAATGTCGGTTTCCCTTTTTTAGTGATATACACAGTAGGCATACACACCATGCGATACTCTACTGCTACTCCCTCATTCAAAACATTGTAAGCCTGCGCTCCTTTCCTTTCACATAAGCCTTCCTTCTTGCTGATATGTTAGTTTATCAGCGCCCAACGGCCGTGAGACGCTCCGCTAACGACCGTCAACAAGGTGCTTTATGGCCGTTAGGCGAACGCCTCACGGCCGTTAAACAGCTCTCATATGCATAGCTTGCCTATACTGAATACCTATCTTATCCATACCAAAAACCTGACTTCCACCTATTATCGCACGGGCTTTTACGAAGTTAATACCGTGTTTGCAGGAAACCAATAGCTTGTTTACACGATATTGGCAAATTGCCCCATATCCTATTAATTTATTGTACTACAAGACATTAATAGATTATTTGGCGTAAATTTAAGGTGGAAGCAACTTTTGCTTCCACCTTTTCAAGTTGCTTCCACAGCATCCGCAACCCCAATGAATAAAGGGATACAGAGAATGGGTGGAAGTGTGGAAGCAACTTGTGACATAACTTTATTGCTGAGGAATATGTGCCACCAAAGAAAAAAAGGTGTGTCGAAACTCTCATAAACTAAAAATCACCCTCGCCACAGATAGGTGTAGCGAGGGTGACTTCGATAGAAGGGGAGTTTTGACATATCCCCTCCTTTATCAGTTTCCCTAATATTGATTACTTGATATCTCTCAGCTCCCAGCCCAACGCACTGGCACCCAGCACTGCAGCATCAGAGTCCTTCAACTCGGAAGCCAGCAACTTGGTCTTACCTTTGTAGATATTCAATACATTGTCGTCAATAGCTTTCTGGATAGGCTTGAAGATATAGTCTCCCGCTTTTGCCAGACCACCGAACAACACGATAGCTTCCGGACTGGAGAAAGCGATGAAGTCAGCCAAAGCCTCACCCAAGATGGTTCCGGTAAACTCAAAGATGTCTTGAGCAATCTTGTCACCCTTCACCGCTGCATCATACACATCCTTGGAAGTAATGTTTTCTGCCGGAATGTCGCGCAACAAACTCGGTTCGGTACTCTTGGTCAAGAACTCACGTGCAGAACGCGCCACACCCGTAGCCGAACAATAAGTTTCCAGACAGCCGTGACGTCCGCATCCGCAGAGACGTCCGTTTTCACGACGGATAATAGTATGTCCCAACTCTCCGGCAAAACCGTCATGGCCATATACCATCTGACCGTTAATAACGATACCGCTACCTACACCGGTGCCAAGAGTTATCATGATAAAGTCTTTCATACCACGAGCCGCACCGTAAGTCATTTCACCGATACCGGCAGCATTGGCGTCGTTTGTCAAAGCGGTAGGGATACCCAAGCGCTCTTCAAACATGGCAGCCAAAGGAATTACACCCTTCCAGGGAAGGTTCGGGGCAAACTCAATAGTACCGCTGTAATAGTTTCCGTTAGGAGCACCGATACCGATACCTTTTATCTTGTCTACTCCACCGTTGGCAATAATGAGCGGCAACAGATTCTTGCAAACTTCGTCTACGTAATCATTGACGTCCTCATAAGCTCCGGTTTTGATGGAACTGCTTGCAATAATAGTTCCGCGTGCGTCTACAATACCAAAGACGGTGTTTGTTCCGCCTATGTCAATGCCCACTACATAGGGCTTTTCCATGTTTGAATTCATGATATTACTTTTGTTTAAAGGGTTAGTTAATCACATTCATGGTTACAAAAATCACAAAGAAAAACGACACTGCAAAATCTTTTTTTAAAAAAGTTTGCAACTTTTGCAACTTTTCGTAGCATTGCTGCGTCTAATAGTGAAAATTAATAAGAGTAAAGCAATAAACAGGGAAAACAGTGATACAACTAAAAGACATTAACAAGACCTACAACAACGGAGCACCGCTGCATGTGCTCAAAGGTATCAACCTCGACATTCAGAAAGGCGAATTTGTTTCCATCATGGGCTCATCGGGTTCGGGAAAGTCCACTTTACTCAATATACTGGGTATTCTGGATAGTTACGACACGGGGGAATATTATCTGAACGGTACCCTCATCAAGAACCTCAGCGAAACGAAGGCAGCCGAGTACCGCAACCGTATGATTGGTTTCATCTTCCAGTCCTTCAATCTCATTTCCTTCAAGAATGCAGTGGAGAATGTGGCGCTTCCTCTCTTTTATCAAGGAGTGAGCCGCCGCAAACGTAATGCGCTGGCACTGGAATATCTGGACCGCCTGGGGCTGAAAGAGTGGGCACACCACATGCCAAATGAGATGTCCGGTGGACAGAAACAACGTGTAGCCATCGCCCGTGCCCTCATTACCCAACCGCAGATTATCCTTGCCGATGAACCTACCGGCGCGCTCGACAGCAAGACTTCCGTAGAGGTGATGCAGATTCTAAAGGAACTGCACGATACGGGCATGACCATCGTAGTCGTGACCCACGAAAGCGGTGTTGCCAACCAGACGGACAAGATTATCCATATCAAAGACGGTATCATAGGTAGCATCGAGACGAATCTGAACCACGATGCAAGCCCGTTCGGAAAAGACGGATTCATGAAATAATAAAGGAAGAGCCCCCTCCCCCTTTAATTTTTAATTCTTAATTTTTAATTATCAATGATAGACCTTTGGCAAGAAATATACGGAACCATCAAACGCAACAAACTGCGTACATTCCTGACGGGCTTTGCCGTGGCATGGGGAATCTTCATGCTCATCGTGCTGCTCGGAGCCGGAAACGGTATCATACATGCCTTCGAGCAAAATGCGTCGGAGCGTGCCTTGAACTCTATCCGCATCTTCCCCGGCTGGACCACCAAGTCATACGACGGTCTGAAAGAAGGACGCCGCGTCCAACTGGACAACCGGGACATGGATGACACGGAGAAGCAATTCACTGAAAATGTCATCAGTGCCGGTGCCACCGTGCGTCAAAGTAATGTAAACGTCAGCTTCGGACAAGAATATATCAATATCTCTCTGCTGGGCGTATATCCCAACTACACCGAAGTGGAAACCGTGAAAACAGCGGACGGACGTTTCATCAACTACAACGACCTGAAAGACCGACGTAAAGTCATCATCCTCCATAAGAAATCTGCAGATATCCTTTTCGGAAAAACGCATACTGAACCCATCGGACAATTTGTCAATGCCAGTGGAGTGGCCTATCAAGTAGTAGGCCTCTACAATGACCAGGGAGACCGCGAGGCAAACGAAGCGTATATCCCCTTCTCCACCTTGCAGACCATCTATAATAAAGGAGACAAGCTGAATAACATCATCTTTACAACCAAGAACCTGCACAGCATAGAAAGTAACGAAGCCTTTGAAAAAGAATACCGCAAGGCTATTGCCACCAATCACCGCTTTGACCCCACAGATGAGAGCGCCATATGGATATGGAATCGTTTCACCAACTATCTGCAGACACAGAATGCAATGGGTATCCTCCGGACTGCAATCTGGGTTATCGGTATCTTCACACTGTTGAGTGGGATTGTCGGCGTGTCGAACATAATGCTGATTACCGTGAAAGAACGTACCCGGGAATTTGGTATCCGTAAGGCATTGGGAGCAAAACCTTTCTCCATCCTTTGGCTGATTATTGTGGAAAGCGTGACTATCACTACGCTATTCGGTTATATCGGTATGGTGGCAGGCATCGGGGTGACGGAATGGATGAACTCTGCTTTCGGTAGCCAGACGATGGATGCCGGCATGTTCCAGCAGACCATGTTCTCCGATCCCACCGTAGACCTCAGTATTGCTATCCAAGCTACCCTGACCCTTATCATAGCGGGTACGTTGGCTGGGTTCTTCCCGGCTAAGAAAGCGGTAAGTATCAGTCCTATTGAAGCACTTAGAGCAGATTAAAGATTATGAGAATAGACATAGATACGTGTGAGGAAATCCTCATCACAATAACAAGGAACAAAACGAGAAGCCTGCTTACGGCGTTCGGCGTATTCTGGGGTATCTTTATGCTGGTGGCGCTTATCGGTGGCGGCCAGGGCATGCAGGAAGAACTAAAATCCCAGTTCGAAGGATTTGCAACCAACTCGGGCTTTATCGCTGCACAAAAGACAAGCGAGGCTTATAAAGGTTTTCGCAAAGGACGATGGTGGGATTTGGAGATGGAAGATGTAGACCGTGTACGCAATGTGGACGGTGTGGCGCTTGCCACGCCTTCCATTGCCTTATGGGGACAAGTGGCTGTCTACGGAGACAACAAGTACGACTGTAGTGTGAAAGGCTTGTATCCCGAATATGAACAGATAGAACATCAAGAGATGACCTATGGACGTTTCATCAATGATGTCGACATTAAAGAGTCGCGTAAAGTGTGTGTAATCGGCAAACGTGTTTATGAAAGCCTCTTCAAACCCGGTGAAGACCCCTGCGGCAAATATGTCCGGGTAAATGGTATCTATTACCGGGTTATCGGAATGTGTTCATCCGAAGGCAATGTCAATATACAAGGGCAGGCCTCTGAAGCCATTACATTGCCTTTTTCCACCATGCAACAGACCTACAACCTCGGAAAGAAACTGCATGTAGTATGTTTCATCATGAAACCGGGAGTAAAAGTGAAAGACGTGCAGCCCGAAGTGGAACGTCTTGTAAAAGCGGCGCACTACATTGCTCCCGATGACAAACAAGCCGTCATGCTTCTGAATGCGGAAGCTATGTTCTCCATGATGGACAACCTGATGATTGGAGTGCGCTTTCTAATCTGGATGGTAGGTTTGGGGACGCTGTTTGCCGGAGCTATCGGCGTATCGAATATCATGATGGTAACCGTCAAGGAGCGCACAACGGAAATAGGCATACGCCGTGCCATAGGTGCCCGTCCTAAAGACATTCTGCAACAAATTCTTTCGGAAAGCATGGTGCTGACCACTATAGCGGGTATGGCAGGTATTTCTTTTGCCGTATTTGTACTGCAAATACTTGAAAAGGCCGCCAATGACCCTGGAGTTATCAAAACCCACTACCAGGTTTCATTCGGACTGGCTATCGGAACCTGCATCCTCCTCATCGCATTAGGAGTACTTGCCGGACTGGCACCTGCCTATCGCGCCATGGCAATCAAGCCAATTGAAGCCATCAGGGATGAATAAACTTATAGAGAGACCACTAACCGTAAGCCATGAAATAATGGCTATATCAATCGTAAATAATTAAATCGTAAATATAAGATGAAAACAAAGAAGTTTCTGAAAATCGCATTATTGGTAGTAATTGCTGCCTTATTCATTTGGACATTCGTTTTTCTGTACCAGAAGTCCCAACCTAAAGTAACAGTATACGAAACGATAGTTCCGGAAGTGACAGACCTTGAAAAGACTACCGTAGCCACCGGCAAAGTGGAACCGAGAGATGAAGTCCTTATCAAGCCGCAGATTTCCGGTATTATTGCCGAAGTATACAAGGAAGCAGGACAAAGTGTGAAGCAAGGGGAAGTGCTTGCCAAAGTAAAGGTGATACCCGAACTGGGACAATTGAACTCTGCCGAAAGCCGCGTACGATTGGCGGAAATCAACGCTGCCCAAGCCGAAACGGATTTCGCCCGTACCCAGAAACTGTACAACGACAAGCTTATCAGCGCTGAAGAGTACGAAAAAGGGGAAGTAAGCGTGAAGCAGGCACGCGAGGAACTGCAGACAGCAAAAGATAACCTGGAAATTGTAAAGGAAGGCATCACCAAGAACAGCGCCTCTTTCAGTAGTACCCTGATCCGTTCCACCATTACCGGTCTGATTCTGGATGTACCCATCAAAGTCGGTAACTCGGTTATCATGAGTAACACTTTCAATGACGGAACCACCATCGCTACCGTTGCCAACATGAACGATTTGATTTTCCGCGGCAACATTGACGAAACGGAAGTGGGCCGTGTGCACGAAGGCATGCCGGTGAAACTGACAATCGGCGCCCTGCAGAATCTTTCGTTCGATGCCACACTGGAATACATATCTCCGAAGGGTGTGGAAGAAAACGGTGCCAACCAGTTTGAAATCAAAGCTGCCATTGCCGCACCGGACAGCGTACAGATACGTTCCGGCTATTCTGCCAACGCAGAAATCGTATTGGACCGTGCCCAGAAAACGCTTGCCGTACCGGAAAGTACCATTGAATTCAATGGTGACAGCACCTTTGTATATGTAATGACGGACAGTGTACCGGTACAGAAGTTCGAACGCCGCCCCATCCAGGTCGGCATGAGTGACGGCATAAAGATTGCCATCAAAAGCGGTATCAGTGCCCAGGATAAGATTCGCGGTGCAGAGAAAAAGGATTAACAAACGGAATAGCTTAAAAAGATATACGATATGAATAAAAAGATATTCTTATACCTCGCAATATTCGGCAGTATCTCAGTGCAGGCGCAGGAACGATGGTCTTTACGCCAATGCATAGACTATGCCATCGAGCATAACATCAGTATCCGCCAGACAGCCAACGCTGCCGAACAGAGTGCTGTCGAAGTAAATACAGCCAAATGGGCACGACTGCCGAACCTGAATGCCAGTGCCGGCCAGAGCTGGAACTGGGGACGTACGCAAACAGCCATCAAAAATGAGGATACGGGAGACTATTCCACTGTATACGTCAACACCAGCAGCCACGGCACTAATATGTCTGTCAATACCAGCATACCTATCTTTACCGGTCTGGAAATTCCCCACCAGTATGCATTGGCCAAACTAAACCTCAAAGCTGCCATTGCCGACCTGGACAAAGCCAAGGAAGACATTGCCATCAATATAGCTTCGGCCTACCTTCAGGTGCTGTTCAATGAAGAGCTCCACCAGGTGGCGTTGGGACAAGTGCAATTGAGCAAAGAGCAATATGTCCGCATCAGCCGACTTGCCGACTTGGGAAAAGCCTCTCCGGCAGAACTGGCAGAAGCCAAAGCACGTGTGGCACAAGACGAGATGAATGTAGTGCAGACAAACAACAACTATAAGTTGGCCCTGCTCGACCTTAGCCAGCTTATCGAACTGGAAACACCGGAAGGGTTCAATCTGGAATCTCCGGCAGTCAATCTGGATTTAGTCCCTCTCACTCCTCCGGATGAGATATTCCAAACAGCCATGGTGAGTAAGGCTTCCATACAAGCTGCACAGTTCCGCTTGGAAGGCAGTAAACACAATATCCGTATTGCCCAGAGCAACTACTACCCGCAACTGAGCCTGAACGGTAGTCTCGGTACGAATTACTATTCTACCATCGACCGTACTTTCAGCCAGCAGATGAACGATAACTTCAACAAATATGTAGGATTCAACCTCAGCGTACCTATTTTCAACCGTCTCTCTACCCGTAACCGGGTACGCACGGCACGCCTGCAACGTGAAAACTATGCCTTGCAATTGGATAATGCCAAGAAGACACTTTATAAAGAAATCCAACAAGCATGGTACAACGCCGCTGCTGCCGAAAGCAAATATACCAGTAGCCATACAGCCACCGTTGCCAGCGAAGAGTCTTTCAAGCTGATGAGCGAAAAGTATGAGAACGGAAAAGCAAATGCCGTAGAATACAATGAAGCAAAACAGAACCTTATGAAATCCCAATCAGACGAATTGCAAGCCAAGTATGACTATCTGTTCCGTACCAAGATTCTGGATTTCTATAAGGGAGAACCGATTGAATAAAAAAAGAAGTATAATTTTAGTTGTTGTGTTTGATTCTCCCCTCTCCCTGCCTCCAGGCTGACAAGAGGGGAGTTTTTTGTTCTTCTATCTCCTTTCCGAAGAGCGGGAAGAGCTACTGCCGGTAGAACTGCGGGTAGTGCTTGAAGAGCTGCTGCGACGACTTTCGGAACTCCGTACGCCGGAAGCATTTCTTCTTTCCTTGCTTGCCGTCTTTACCCTGCTACGGCTGGGGCTCTTATCATTATTTTTAGTTCTTGAGGTTTCTATTTTCTCTTTACTCGACTTTCTGCCACTATCCACACTACTACGTCGCGTACTGCTGTTACGTGTACCTGTGCTAATGCGATTATTACTACCGTTGCTACGTCGCGTGGTATATACATCATCCCTGCCTGCCGGACGCTTATGCGAATTAGGGCGGATGTTCACCGAACCGAAATCTGAACGGCGGCTGGTGTGGTACGACTTATCATTCCGAATACTCCACGAACCGGTATAGTGCGGATGATGGTAACGACCGCGATAATAGCTGTTGTGATAGTGCGTACGATAATGCCCACCGCAATATGTACGGTAATGATACGGCCGCGGGAAATAGAAATGATTATGGTTGGTGTAAGTGATGTAAACCCTAAAAGACCAACGACCACCACTTACATAAACCGGACGGTAAAAATAGGCGGCCTGCATGAAACGGCCGTACTGCCGGTTATTCAGCACCCATCGAAGGTCGTCATTGCGCACATCCAGATAATCGTAATAGCGATTCAAGGCCCATTCCTCCCCCCGAAGAACGTCATCCATCAGATAACGTATACCGGAAATGAAATCATAGTTTATTTCGTACACGTCATTATACTGTTCTGTACTCAGGTTCAATTCATAGGCCATCTTGTCCGTAAGAAAGCGGGTCTCTTTACGCACTTTGCTGTTGCTCATTGCCGCACTACAAACAGCTGTACTCATCATAGCGGCAAGAAATATAAATATAATCCGTTTCATAACCCCTCCTTTTTTTAGTTATTCTTCTCATGATATTGTTTGATGAAGGCATTTATCTCGTTCTTGTCCGACGAGAAGGTCAGCTTGTCTATCGCATAATAGAAATTCGGTTTATCGGCTATTTTAGGATAAATCTTCTTCATCAACTGTTTCTTTTCACTGTCGAAACGATAAAAATCCATCAGACGGATACACTGGTCAGTAGTGAACCAAGAGGTCAGCAAGGCATGGTCGAGCACTTCCTTACGGTCTGAATCGAAACTCTGTTTTTCCATCAGCCCCATAAACTGTTCGAAGGCAGATGGTGACATCACCGGTTCATGCTGCTCGCCTCCTAACGGTCTGTCACCGGGTCTGCCAGGCTTGTGATGATTAGAAGTACCCCAGTTTCCACCAGGTCTTTTGTCCTCTGGAATGAAAATATCTTCCACTTCATTGATGGAGCAATGCACACGTTCATCATATAGGAGTTTTCCTCTTCGGGAATTCTCCCCACGGGATGGCGCTTCATAAACCTCTACCCGACAACTACCACGCAGATTGGCTACAAAACAACTGAAAGTAGGCAGGCAAACCTGCTGTCCGTCGACCAGTACCACCACTCTACGGTATGGACTTTCTATACGGATTCCGTCTATGGGCGCCGCTTTTATTGCGGGAAACGCTACCAGAACTAGACAAACACTTAATATCAAATGACGTATCATGACTTTTCTTTTTTTATTGTACGACAAAAATAGGGAGAGGAAATTCCCCTCCCTAATGATTGTCTCTATTTACAAGTAGGGAAATTCCTAATGACTGGGACTAATTCCTAATCCTGATTCCATCTTCCTCCAATACAACCAGATGTTTTTTGTACAAATCTCCCACAGCCTTTTTGAAGGTTTTCTTGCTGACACCGAAAGTTGCATAGATTTCTTCTGCCGGACTCTTGTCATTCAAAGCTATCCGTCCGCCCTGTTCACGGATATAGTCCAGCAGCGTAGCTGAGAAATCTTCTACTTTAGCCTGCCCCGGTTTTTGAAGCAGCAGGTCTATCTTGCCGTCTTCACGTACCTGCTTCACATAGGCTTTCATCCTCATGCCCGTGTGCAGTGGCTGAAATATCTCGCTCTCATATAGCAAGCCGCTATATTCATCGTTGATGATCGCCTTGAATCCCAAATCCGTCTTCTGCCAAATCAGGATATCCACCTCCTGCCCCGACTCATAGACGGCCTTCTCTTTGGAAAGATAACGGTCTACTTTGGCCGATGCCACGATACGATAGCTTTCATCATCCAAATGGGCATGAACCACATACTTCTTTCCCACCTGCATCTTCATTTTCTGTTCGCGGAAGGGGACGAAAAGATCCTTCATCAATCCCCAGTTAAGGAAAGCACCATACTGGTTTATCCACGCCACCTCCAAGCAGGCAAACTGCCCGACCTGCACTAACGGTGTCAGAGTAGTGGCTACCAGACGTTCTTCGTTATCAAGATATATAAAAACGTTCAGTTTGTCTCCCACCTTACAGTCTTGGGGGACATAACGCGACGGAAGCAGAATTTCACCTTCTTCGCCACCGTCCAGATACATGCCGAAGGCTACCTCCTTCACCACTTCCAGCGTATTGTACTTTCCTAACTCAATGCTCATAGTTTCTTACTTATCTTCATTTTCCCAACAAAGATAAGTAATTTAGGTACAATACAGCAGTTCGGAAAGAAGAAATAACTTTTTGCTCTAAAAGATAACTTTTTTCTATGAACAACTCTCTTCAAAAAGGGTTATCTTTGTATCGTGACAATCAGCAAGAAAAGATATTACTCACCTTTAAATAAAAAAGATTATGGAATTTCTGACAAATGACAAATTGACAATCGTCGGCGCAGCCGGCATGATCGGTTCAAACATGGCACAGACTGCAATCATGATGCATCTCACTCCCAACCTATGTCTGTACGACCCTTATGCTCCCGGACTGGAAGGGGTGGCCGAAGAGCTGTTCCACTGCGGATTCGAAGGAATGAACATCACATTTACCTCCGATATCAAAGAAGCGCTGACCGGCGCCAAGTATGTGGTATCATCAGGCGGTGCCGCCCGCAAGGCCGGCATGACCCGCGAAGACCTTTTGAAAGGCAATGCCGCTATTGCCGAAGAATTCGGCAAGAATGTAAAAGCCTACTGTCCGGACGTGAAGCACGTGGTTGTCATTTTCAACCCTGCCGACATCACCGGTCTGATTACCCTATTGTATTCCGGCCTGAAACCTTCACAAGTGACCACACTGGCCGCCCTCGACAGCACCCGCCTGCGTAGTGAACTTTCCAAGCATTTCGGCATCGCCCCCGACAAAATCGAAAATTGCCGTACCTACGGCGGTCATGGTGAACAGATGGCTGTATATGCCTCTACCGCCAAGGTGGACGGCAAACCGTTACTTGATATCATCGGCACCCCTGCCCTGACTAAAGAACAGTGGGTCGAAATCCAGACTAAGGTAACCAAAGGCGGTGCCAACATCATCGCCCTCCGTGGACGTTCTTCCTTCCAGAGTCCGGCATACGTCTCCATCGAAATGATAGCTGCAGCTATGGGTGGCAAACCGTTCCGCTGGCCTGCCGGTACATATGTACACAACCACGGCTTCGACCACATCATGATGGCAATGGAAACTGAAATTACCAAAGACGGCGTACACTATAAGGAACTGAACGGCACACCCGAAGAAGAAGCCAAACTGAAAGAAAGCTATGCCCATCTCTGCACACTTCGTGACGAGGTGATAGAAATGGGTGTACTGCCTGCCATCAAAGACTGGCACAGCATCAATCCGAATATCGACTGATTTCTTCGATAGTAAATGATTCTTAGAAGTAAGGTACCTCGCTCCATAGAGTAAGAGGTACCTTTTTTAGATATTTTTCCTCAAAAAGCCTTGCGGTATAAAAAAAACTCTTTATCTTTGCACCCGCAAACGAAAAAGGTGCCATAGCTCAGTTGGTAGAGCAAAGGACTGAAAATCCTTGTGTCCCCGGTTCGATTCCTGGTGGCACCACTTTTCGAAAAAGGTATCGGAATGTAGCGCAGTTGGTAGCGCACTACGTTCGGGACGTAGGGGTCGGGCGTTCGAGTCGCCTCATTCCGACAGAAAAGACTTAACTTTTAGAAGTTAAGTCTTTTTTTGTTTTATACCTCCTCTCCTCCGGTTTCCCGACCATAAGAGCGATACTCCAATGGAGTGAACCCCGTACGTTTCTTAAACGAGGAGAAGAAATGCTCGGTAGACTTATAGTCGAGCATAAAAGAGATTTCTTTCACCGATAAAGAAGTACCCACCAGCAATTGCTTAGCCTTACGCAACTTTAGCTCTTGGAAATATTTTGCAGGAGCATAGCCAGTATAATCCTTAAATACTTTGCGAAACCAAGAATAACTGATATTCAACTTCATTGCCAGTTCTTCCGGGTCAACATCCTTGAATACATTCTCGTTCATGATGATTTTAGCCTGCTCTATTTTCTGATCGACATCACCCACTTCGAAAATCTTGTTTTTAGAGATGGACAATATCATCCCTATCATATGTAGCACAATACCGGCAAGATATTGCTGGGAAGAAATCTTATCAGCTTCCGCAATTTCCAAAGCGCGAGAGAAAAGTGAAACGAGCTCTTCATTCAACCCCACCTCCAACACTTGATTCTCTTTCGATAGAAAACCACCTTTCACCATATCATCAATCACAGCTCCCTCGAAACCAATATAATATTCATTCCAACCCGTCTGCACATAAGGATAATATGTATGCCACTGACCAGGAAACAGCACCATCAGTCGTCCTTTGCACACTTGCTTCTCTGGCGTGGTCTCCGAGGAGAACACCCCCCTCCCTTTAGTAATATAGACCAACTGGTACTCGCGCAGAATCCGTCCTTTCTGCGCATTGAAAAAATAACCGGTAGGATGATCCTTCAACGGATAAGGAGAATTAGGCTGGATAGACTGAAAGCCCACAGTATTTACCCAAAGACCATATTTCTGGTCCATGTCATTTACAATAAGGTACTTAAACTCTACTCCTAAATCATTATAATTTTTAGTCATAACACGTGCCTTCCATAATAGCTCCGGAACAAAAATAGAGATTATTTATGAAAAATCCCGTCCGCAGCGAATATTATTCATCACGGACGGGAATAGACATGTAACCTAAAATAGCGCTTGCCTTAAAAAGCTTTATGATACAGAGCTTCTATATCTTCAACAGATGTAGGTCTCGGATTGCCACCGGTGCAGACATCATTAAAAGCATTGATAGCCAATTGATGCAAATCCTCTTCCCTAACATTGATTTCACGCAACCGCTGTGGAATGCCAATACTTAAAGACAATTTCCGGACAGCAGCAATAGCAGCACATATACCTTCTTCCACGCTCATACCTTCCGTATTGACTCCCATCGCCTTCGCAATATGGACATATTTAGGAGCAGCCGGGGACGCTGCATTATACTCCATTACGTAAGGAAGAAGCAATGCGTTGGCCACCCCATGCGGAGTGTCATAATGGGCACCCAAAGGATGGGCCATGGAATGAACGATGCCCAGACCGACATTGCTGAACCCCATACCGGCAATGTATTGCGCTTGAGACATGGCCTCGCGGGCAACCGGATCGCTGCCATTGTCTACGGCAGCTTTCAAATGGACAGCAATCATTTCAATGGCTTTCAGTTCGAACATATCCGACATAGCCCATGCACCCGGCGTTATATAGCTTTCTATGGCATGAGTCAGTGCATCCATACCGGTTGCAGCAGTCAATCCTTTCGACATGGAATACATCAGCTCCGGGTCAACAATAGCTACTGCCGGAATATCATTAGGGTCTACACAAACCATCTTTTTTTTGACCTCTTCGTCAATGATAACATAATTGATGGTCACCTCAGCAGCAGTTCCCGCCGTAGTAGGTAAAGCAAAAGTAGGGACAGCCTTTTGACGAGTATCCGCCACACCTTCCAGAGACTTCACATCTGCAAAATCCGGATTATTCACAACAATACCAATACCTTTTGCCGTATCAATGGAAGAGCCGCCACCCAAAGCCACGATAAAATCGGCACCGGATGCCTTGAAAGCAGCCACACCATTCTGTACATTGGTAATGGTAGGATTGGCCTTCACATCACTGAAGAGCTCATAAGGTATACTGTTCTTCTCGAAAACTTCAATCACTTTATCAGCCACCTTGAAACGGATCAAATCTCTGTCCGTTACAAAGAAAGCCTTTTTGAAACCTCTGCGGGCAGCCTCCACGGCAATCGTTTCGCGACAGCCGGCACCGAAATAAGAGGTCTCATTCAATATCATTCTATACATAATTACACACTATCTGTTAAAACAATTATTTGGGCAAATTAAACGCTACGGACATTTCCTTCATTTGAAGCTGGCTCATACCATCCGGTTCAAAACCCATATTTTTGGCAGCGATATAAATAAGGGCAGATTTATTGAGTACATCCACCTGGTCGAAAGCAGCCATCACATCCACATCCACAGCAAACACACCATGTTTCTCCCACATCACTACATCATAGTCATCCAGTTCGCGGATGGTAGCCTCAGCCAATTCTACCGAACTGGGAAGTTGATAAGGGATGATGCCCAAACCGCGGGGACAGAAAGCCTTTGTTTCCGGTATCATACTCCAAAGCAGGTCCGAAGCTACATCTTTTTCCAGAAACTTCTTGTTGTGAGTCATGGCTACCAGCTCAATAGGATGCGTATGCACCGAAGCTTTATAGGGAGAACCTTTCGCTATCAGATTGTTGTGTACACTAAGATGGGAAGGAAGTTCCGATGTAGGCTGTACAGACTGGTCGGCTATAATGACATAGCTGGCACAGTCATCCAGAATGCGGATGACCGAACCGTTTTCCATCGGCCAACGGGCCAAATCGCGCATACGCTTGTTGGTGCCTTTGCAATAAAAATAGCAGTCTTTCAAATAAGGTAAAGTAGCACCGATTGATTTCACCTCACTAATGGCGGGCATAGCCTTGATTTCATCGTCTACAAACTCAGTGATGTTGACCGTAATATTGCCCCCATTACGTTCTGCCCAACCTTTCTGCCAGAGATAACCAGCCACCTCAGCCACCTTATTAACTTCCGCAGCCAGCGCCGGACGATTTTCTAGAATTGATTTCATATATGCAGATATATTTTAGTTTTATATTCAAAGATAGGTATTTAAACTTACCCCAGCAACTGTGGCAGGAAAGAAGAAATTATCAAGACTGCCAAGCCTATGACAAGCACTGTAATTGTCTTGGGTGTACACCCTTTCCATTCCTTCAAAAGGATACCCCAAACATTGGAGAACGTTACGTTCAACGACATCAGGATGCACCACGAGAATGTGAGCAATACCGGAGAGGCAGCAAGGAATCCCTTACCCAAGCTAAGACCAAAGAACTGGCTGTACCACAACACACCGGCCAAAGCACAAAACAAGACATTGTTTACATAAAGGGATTTCTTGCCATAATCGCCCCAACTTTTGTTCCTGGAATTCTGATAGAAACAATAGACGGCATTCGTAATGAAACCACCCTGTGTCACCATCAATGTAGCAGGCAGTGTCTTGAATATATCCGCACTTTCAGCAAAACAGAGTTTCTCTCCAAAACCCAATCCTATACTGAAACACGCACTCATAAATCCGGCAAGAAGGGCTACAATAATACCTTTAGTAAAATTGAAATCCTTTACGGCCTTCTTCTTCTCTTCTTCGCTCAGGCTGGCAGACTTCATGCTACCGGCCAGACCGATAATGCCAATACCTACCAACGTGACCACTACACCAACAATAACCGATGTTGTCAAATCTCCTGCCTTACCAGTAAATACCGGAGTCAATATCGTTCCCAATCCGGCACAAGTACCCAAAGCGATAGACTGCCCAAGAGCTACGCCTAAATAGCGCATAGACAAACCAAACGTCAGTCCCCCCCACTCCCCATAAAGCTCCGAAGAACATAGTCCAAAGCGTATCCGCAGGATTGTTTGCATAAATCTCGAACAGCGAATTGTCGGCAGGTACTGCCAGCAACGCGCCCAAGAACGGAAAAACCAGCCAAGCGAAAACACCTTGTACAATCCAATACGACTCCCAGCTCCACTCCTTGATGCGGTTAATGGGTACATAGCAACTGGATTGGCAGAATGCTCCGATGGCAATAATCAATAACCCTAATATTATTTCCATTTCTGTCAGTTACAAGGGTTTCCTATCCTCTTTTAGAGGTTACATTAACTTCATACTTCTCTATTTCAGCGATGAACTCCTCACCTACCGGAACATTGTTTTTCAGACAAAACATGTCCCAAACAGCGTTCCAAGGCAAAGCCTTAGCCTCTTCGAGCAGAGCAAGGCGCTGGAAACCTTGACCGGTGGCCTCATATTCGCGAAGCTTTGCCAATGGTTCTAGTAACGCACGCAACATGCATTTCTGCGCCGCACGGGTACCGATTACATAAGCACCGATACGGTTGATGGAAGCATCAAAATAATCAAGACCAATGTGTACACGGTCCAGTGCATCGCAACGGACAATTTCTTGGAAAAGTTCAAGAGTGGGGTCATCCATGATAGTTACATGGTCAGAATCCCAACGTACCGGACGGCTTACGTGGAGCATCAGCTCAGGGACAAAGAGCAACATGGAAGACACCTTGTCTGCAGCACTTTCCGTAGGATGGAAGTGCCCGGTATCAATGGTAATAAGTTTCTGATGCTGTACACTATAGCCCATACAGAATTCATTGGAGCCTACTGTATAACTCTCTAAACCTATGCCAAACACCTTCGATTCAAGGCAGTCCTTCATATGCTTGTATTCCGTAGCAAAAATACGGTCGAGAGAATCTTTGAAAAGCACACGATACTTCATACGGTTTACAGTGATATCCTTGCTACCATCATGCACCCAAAGATTCATGATGCAGGGATCTCCCTGGCGGCGCCCCATTTCTTCGGCAATGGCACGACAACGTTTAGTATGTTCGACCCAAAAGTCACGGATACCTTGGTCCGGATGAGCCAGAGAAAGATTACCGCTCTTCGGATGAGAGAAAGAAGTGGAATTAAAATCCAATTTTATACCATTCTCGGCTGCCCATTGCATCCAGCTTTCGAAATGTTTCACCTCTACCTGATCGCGATCTACGAAGGTACCGCCAAAGTCACCGTAAATCTCATGCAAATTCAAACGGTGCTTACCGGGGATATAAGAAGCAGCTTTCAAAATATCGGAACGCAGTTCTTCCATATTACGGGCTTTACCGGGATAGTTTCCTGTTGTCTGGATACCACCGGTCAATGAGCCGGCAGATTCGAATCCCTGAACATCATCGGCCTGCCAACAATGCATAGAGATAGACACTTTCTGAAGTTGCTCCATTACTTTTTCTACATCCAATCCGAGAGCTGCGTAACGCTCTTTAGCAATTTCATACGCTTTGTTTATCAATTCTTCTTTCATGATACGTGATTTGATTATGAGTTATAAATTATTGGTAATCATTATCCATTATAATTAGTCATCGTCAATTGCTTGAAGTGCAGGTAAGCGGTATTCCAATCCTCCATATCCTGCGGATAGAAAGTCTTTAATGGTATGGAACGGTTGATGAGCTGTCTCATGGAAGCAATGTCTCTAGCTGCTCCGGCAGCCAATGCCTGAACCATAACGTTACCGATAGCAGTAGCTTCGGAAGGTCCGGCAATCACGGGAATACCGACAGCATTGGCTGTCCACTGGTTAAGCAGTTCGTTACGGCTACCGCCACCGATAACATGTAAAGCCTCCACCGGACGTGGTGAAAGATTTCGCAGGCTATCCAGCACCTGACGGTATCTCAAAGCAAGACTCTCAAAGATACAGCGTACTATCTGTCCATGTGTCATGGGAATAGGCTGACGATAATCGGAACAATAGGTCTTGATGGCTTGCTCCATATTCGCCGGATTGGTAAACAAAGCATCATCCGGATTAATTAGACTACGGAATGGTTCACAAGTACCAGCCTCAACGATGAGTTCAGAATAAGGGATTTCCCCCCATTCGGTACGGCAACGTTCAAGCAGCCACATACCACAAATATTTTTTAACAAACGAATGGTTCCTTCCACACCGCCTTCATTCGTAAAATTCAAGGATTCTGTTTCAGCAGTAATGACTGGAGCATCCGTCTCCACTCCCATCAGAGACCAAGTACCACTACTTAGATAAGCAAAATTACGGTCCATGGCAGGTACGGCAGCAACAGCAGAAGCCGTATCATGCCCGGCAACAGCTATCACGGGGACAGCGCCAAGTCCGGTTATTCGTTGTACTTCCTCCGTCAAGCCCCCTATTTTTTCACCAGGATAGACAAAACGCCCGAAATGAGCTTGTGTCAGTCCAATCTCCTGCAGCAAGGCATCCTCCAGCCTGCAGGTATTGGCATTTACCAACTGTGCCGTACTGGCAATAGTATACTCCGTTACCATCTGACCGGTCAACATATAGCTCAAAGCATCAGGCATAAACAGCAATTTATCTGCAGCTGCCAATGCACTGTCATGATTACGGCGTAATGTATCAAGTTGGAACAAGGAGTTGAAATTCATCACCTGAATCCCCGTCCATCCATACACATGGCTACGAGGTATACGTGTGAAGAACGCTTCCGGAGCACCCACCGTATGAGGGTCACGATAGGAATACGGCTGGCGAAGAAATCCCCCATCCTTACCTACACAGACAAAATCTACTCCCCAAGTGTCGATACCGATGGAAGTTATTTCTACACCTTTACGGGCGGCAATCCTTAGCCCTTCAATAATATGACGGTAAAGTTCATAAATATCCCAGTAAAAATGTCTGCCAGCTTCAATCAGATGATTTGGGAAACGGTTTACTTCTTCCATTTCCAAACCATTCGAAGTAAAAGTTCCCAGAATTGTGCGACCACTGGTAGCCCCCAAGTCGACCGCAAAAAAGCATTGTTTCATGGTAATTAGTTTTAGTTGCTATTCAACGATACAAAAATAGGAGATTATCCCCCTACTTTTTGTACAGTTTTTGATTGAAAGGGTGTCAGATTTGACAATTGCATATCTATTCTATATTATATCAACATTTACCAAAGACATACGGAAACAATCTCCAATAACGTAAAAGAACAAACAAGACTCCAACAAAGAGAACAAAAACAACATATACAGTACACCCGATGTATAAAAAGAATAAAAAAGCTCTCCTTTTTGCATATTCTTTCCGAAATAATCCCTAATTTTGCACTACTCTTAGAATAATTATACAGAAAATGAAGAAAAAAGCCAATCGGTTAGACGCCATCAAGATGATTATCTCAAGCAAAGACGTCAGTTCTCAGGAAGAACTGTTGCAAGCTTTGAGCAAGGAAGGCTTTGAACTGACACAAGCCACCTTGTCACGCGACTTGAAACAGCTGAAAGTAGCGAAAGCAGCGAACATGAACGGTAAATACGTATATGTGCTGCCCAACAACATCATGTATAAACGTTCGAACGACCAGAGTGCAAGTGAGATGTTGATGACAAGCGGATTCGTTTCACTTCAATTTTCGGGCAATATTGCCGTCATCCGTACCCGGCCCGGATATGCCAGCAGCATGGCCTACGACATCGACAACCGAGAGTGTCCCGCCATTCTGGGTACCATTGCCGGAGATGACACCATCATGCTGGTGGTGCACGAAGCAGCGTCACATGACGAGGTACGCAGCTTCCTATCGCAAATCATCCCGAACATTAAATGATAGATAACAACAAAAAACAAGAAATTAAATAAGAAATGGATTCGAAACAAATTGATGTGATGGTGGCTGACGCCTCACATGAAGTTTACGTAGACAAGATTTTGGATACCATCCGGGAAGCTGCCAAGGTACGCGGAACGGGCATCGCAGAACGCACACACGAATACGTAGCTACTAAAATGAAAGAAGGAAAGGCCATCATAGCCTTGTGTGGAGATGATTTTGCCGGTTTCACCTACATAGAGAGCTGGGGTAACAAGCAATATGTAGCAACCTCCGGTTTGATAGTACACCCCAAATATCGGGGACTGGGGCTGGCAAAACGTATCAAGACCGCTTCTTTCCGCCTGGCACGCCTACGCTGGCCTAATGCTAAAGTTTTCAGTCTCACCAGCGGAGCTGCCGTCATGAAAATGAATACCGAGCTGGGATATGTGCCCGTCACCTTCAACGAACTGACCGATGACGAATCGTTCTGGAAAGGTTGCGAAGGCTGTATAAACCATGATATATTGGTAGCTAAGAACCGTAAATTCTGCATTTGCACAGCAATGCTTTACGACCCGAAGCTGCACGAAGAGGATAAAATATAAAAATACTAAGGATATGGAAAAGAAGAAGAAAGTAGTAGTCGCATTCAGCGGAGGTTTGGATACCTCGTTTACGGTGATGTATCTTACCAAAGAAAAAGGGTACGAAGTATATGCAGCTTGTGCCAATACGGGCGGTTTCAGTGCTGAACAGTTGAAGACAAACGAAGAAAATGCCTACAAGCTGGGCGCCAAAGAATACGTCACCCTCGACGTGACGCAGGAATACTATGAGAAAAGCTTGAAATACATGGTATTCGGCAATGTTTTGCGTAACGGCACCTATCCTATCTCTGTAAGTTCCGAACGTATCTTCCAAGCATTGGCCATTGCACGCTATGCCAACGAAATCGGCGCGGATGCCATCGCCCACGGTTCTACAGGTGCGGGTAACGACCAGATTCGTTTCGACATGACTTTCCTCGTCATGGCTCCGGGCGTGGAAATCATCACGCTGACACGCGACATGGCACTGAGCCGTCAGGAAGAGATTGATTATCTGAACAAACACGGCTTTGCCGCCGACTTCACCAAACTAAAATATTCCTATAACGTAGGTTTGTGGGGCACTTCCATTTGTGGTGGCGAGATTCTGGATTCCGCGCAAGGGTTGCCCGAAAGCGCCTATCTGAAACACTGCACCAAAGAGGGCAGCGAGCAGTTGCGCCTCACTTTTGAAAAAGGTGAGCTGAAAGCCGTGAACGACGAGACATTCGACGACCCCATCAAAGCCATCCAGAAGGTAGAAGAGATTGGTGCGGCATACGGTATCGGACGCGACATGCACGTAGGCGACACGATTATCGGTATCAAAGGCCGTGTAGGCTTCGAAGCTGCCGCACCCATGCTGATTATCGGCGCACACAAGTTCCTGGAGAAATATACCTTGAGCAAATGGCAGCAATACTGGAAGGACCAGGTAGCCAACTGGTACGGCATGTTCCTGCACGAAAGCCAATATCTGGAACCGGTAATGCGCGACATCGAAGCCATGCTGGAATCCTCGCAACGCAACGTAAACGGTACGGCTATCCTCGAGCTTCACCCACTCTGCTTCTCTACCGTAGGTGTAGAAAGCAAGGACGACCTTGTGAAAAACAAGTTCGGCGAATACGGCGAAATGCAGAAAGGCTGGACGGCAGAAGATGCCAAGGGCTTCATCAAAGTAACCTCCACGGCACTGCGTGCATATTATTCAAATCACAAAGACGAGAAAATCTAAATGACGGACAAGAAACGGAAACTGACACGTCCCCGAACCGGAAGAATACTTTCCGGTGTATGTGCAGGACTGGCAAACTTTTTCGGACTTGACGTATCTTTAGTACGCATCGTTTATACGTTCGCTACCGTCTTTACTGCTTTTGCAGGTGTAATTATATACATTATATTATTGATTATCATACCAGAAGAATCCAATAGATATTATAGAAATGATTAAAGTAGGAATCATCGGCGGAGCCGGATACACGGCAGGCGAACTGATACGTTTACTGCTCAACCATCCGGAAGCGGAAATCGTATTCATAAACAGTTCAAGCAACGCCGGCAACAAAATTACTGATGTACACGAAGGACTGTACGGTGAAACAGATTTGGTATTTACCGACCAGCTTCCGCTGGAAGAAATCGACGTGCTGTTTTTCTGTACGGCACATGGCGACACGAGAAAATTCCTCGAAAGCCACAACGTGCCCGAGGAGTTGAGAATCATCGACCTCTCCATGGACTACCGCATAGCCTCTCCTGACCACGATTTCATTTACGGCTTGCCGGAACTGAACCGCCGCGCCACCTGCAAGGCAAAGCATGTAGCCAATCCGGGCTGCTTTGCCACCTGCATACAATTGGGGCTGCTGCCGCTCGCCAAGCACCTGATGCTGAATGATGACATCATGGTGAATGCCATCACCGGAAGTACGGGTGCCGGAGTGAAACCGGGTGCCACGAGCCACTTCAGCTGGCGCAACAACAACATGAGTGTTTACAAAGCTTTCGAGCACCAGCACGTGCCCGAAATCAAGCAATCACTCCGCCAGCTGCAAAACAGTTTCGATGCAGAAATAGATTTTATCCCCTACCGGGGTGACTTCCCGCGCGGTATCTTCACTACCATCGTAGTAAAGACCAAAGTGGCTCTGGAAGAAATCATCCGTATGTACGAAGAATACTACGCCAAAGATTCCTTTACATTTGTCGTGGAAAAGAACATTGACCTGAAGCAAGTGGTGAATACCAATAAATGCCTCATCCATCTGGAGAAGCATGGCGACAAACTGCTTATCATTTCCTGCATTGATAACCTCCTGAAAGGCGCCAGCGGACAAGCTGTCCATAACATGAATTTAATGTTTAACCTGGAAGAGACCGTAGGATTACGGTTGAAACCTTCTGCATTCTAAAAAAAATGAATTTATTCGACGTATACCCTCTCTTTGACATCAACATCGTCAAAGGAAAAGGCTGCCATGTATGGGACGAGAACGGTACCGAATACCTCGACCTCTACGGTGGCCATGCAGTCATCTCAATCGGACATGCACATCCACATTATGTAGAGATGGTGAGTAACCAAGTTGCTACGTTAGGATTCTACTCAAACTCAGTAATTAACAAGCTGCAACAGCAAGTGGCAGAACGCTTGGGAAAAGTCTGTGGCTATGACGACTACTCATTCTTCCTCATCAACAGCGGTGCCGAAGCCAATGAAAACGCCTTGAAACTCGCCTCTTTCTACAATGGCCGTACCCGTGTGATATCCTTCTCAAAAGCATTCCACGGACGTACCTCACTGGCGGTGGAAGTAACGAACAATCCTAAAATCATCGCTCCCATCAACAACTGCGGGCACGTCACCTACCTCCCGTTGAACGACATCGAAGCCATGAAGGCCGAATTGTCCAAAGGAGATGTCTGCGCAGTGATTATCGAAGGCATACAAGGTGTAGGCGGCATCCAACTGCCGACAGACGAATTCATGCAGGCTCTCCGCCAGACTTGTACGGAACACAACACGGTCTTGATTCTCGATGAAATCCAAAGCGGCTACGGACGCAGCGGCAAGTTCTTCGCCCATCAGTACAACGGCATCAAAGCCGACATCATCACCGTGGCAAAAGGCATCGGCAATGGTTTCCCGATGGCAGGCGTACTCATCAGCCCAATGTTTACACCGGTATACGGGCAACTTGGAACCACTTTCGGCGGAAACCACCTGGCTTGCAGTGCCGCCCTTGCCGTGCTGGATGTGATAGAGCAGGAAAACCTGATAGAGAATGCAGCCCAAGTCGGCAACTTCCTGATAACGGAACTAAAGAAATTCCCTCAAATCAAGGACGTTCGCGGACGCGGACTCATGATAGGGCTGGAATTTGAAGAACCCATCAAGGAACTGCGCCTAAGACTACTGAAAGAGCAGCATGTATTCACCGGTGTAAGCGGTACGAATGTACTTCGCCTGCTGCCGCCTCTGTGCCTCGGCATGGATGAAGCAAAGGAATTCTTGGAACGCTTCAAGAAAGTACTTTAATATTTGACACAAATAATCAGCCAGCAAAAGAAACGACCGAAAAGCAGAATACCTTTCTCTCTCGGTCGTTTTTTGTAGAAAATTTATCTACCTTTGCCAGCAAAACAACTCTTTTAACAACAAAAAGATATGAAAACAGCAATTATCGGTGCAGGAAATATGGGGGGAGCCATTGCCCGAGGGCTGGCAAAAGGAACAATCATCCCTGCCGGTAACATCATTGTCTCCAACCCCACCCAGGGCAAGCTGGACAAGCTGAAGGCAGAATTCCCCGCATTGCAAGTGACCAATGACAACCAGGAAGCGGCAGCCGGTGCAGATATGATAATCTTTGCCGTGAAGCCATGGCTGATGGAGCCAGTGATAAAGGAACTGGAACTAAAAGGCACAGAGATTCTTATATCCGTTGCAGCCGGCATTCCTTTTGAAGAGCTGACACACTATGTAGCAGACAAAGAAATGACCATGTTCCGTCTTATTCCCAATACCGCCATCAGCGAGATGGAAAGCATGACACTCATCGCCAGCCGCAATGCCACCAAGGAGCAGGAGCAACTGATGCTGGACATTTTCAACCAGATGGGACTCGCCATGCTCATTCCCGAAGAAAAGATTGCGGCAACCACTGCCATGACTTCCTGCGGCATCGCCTACGTGCTTAAGTATATCCAGGCAGCCATGCAGGCCGGCGTTGAAATGGGTATCTATCCCAAAGACGGCATGCGCATGGTGGCACAATCCGTGAAAGGGGCAGCCGAGCTGATTCTGAACAACGACACGCACCCCAGTGTTGAGATTGACAAGGTGTGTACCCCCGGAGGAATTACCATCAAGGGAATCAACGAGCTGGAACATGAAGGATTCACCTCCACTGTGATTAAAGCCATCAAAGCGAGTAAATGATATTTAATGTGCTAATGTAACGATGTCCCGATATGCCTATGAGCTACGGTATAATTAAACATTGTGCAGCCTATTGGCACATTGCCACACTTTAATAACAACCCATTAAAAAAATATAATTATGGACGAACAAATCAGACAAATAGCCGAACGCCTGCGCGGACTGCGTGACGTATTGGAACTGACTGCCGACGATATCGCCCGCGACTGCGACATCTCTGCAGAAGAGTACCGTCTGGCCGAAACCGGAGAATTCGACATCTCGGTCAGCATGCTGCAGAAGATAGCACGGCACTACGGCATATCACTGGACGCACTGATGTTTGGGCAAGAGCCCAAAATGAGCTCCTACTTCCTGACACGTGCCGGAAAAGGAACCAGTATAGAACGTACCAAGGCATATAAATACCAATCGCTGGCAGCCGGTTTCATCAACCGCACGGCAGACCCGTTCATCGTGACCGTAGAACCGAAACCGGACAGCGAGCCGATACATTACAACAGCCATACCGGTCAGGAGTTCAACCTCGTACTGGAAGGCCGTATGATGGTCAGCATCGACGGCAAAGACTTAATCTTAAACGAAGGAGACAGTCTATACTTCAACTCCAAACTGCCGCATGGCATGAAGGCGCTTGACGGAAAGACTGTAAAATTCCTGGCAGTAATCATGTAATAAAGTTATGGTAGAAAGATTTTTATCTCAAACATCCTTCACCTCACAGGAGGACTTCATCAAGAACTTGAAGATAAACGTACCGGAGAATTTCAACTTCGGCTACGACGTAGTGGATGCCTGGGCAGCCGAGCAGCCCGACAAACCCGCACTGTTGTGGACCAATGACCAGGGCGAATGCCGGCAGTTTACCTTTGCCGACATGAAACGGTACACAGACATGACGGCTTCCTATTTCCAAAGCCTCGGCATCGGGCACGGAGACATGGTGATGCTGATACTGAAACGCCGTTATGAATTCTGGTTCAGCATTGTGGCACTGCACAAACTCGGTGCAGTGGTGATTCCCGCCACCCACCTGCTGACGAAGAAAGACATCGTATACCGCTGCAACGCCGCAGACATTAAAATGATAGTCTGTGCCGGCGAAAGCGTCATCACCGACCATATCACGGCAGCTATGCCAGAGTCTCCTTCTGTGAAACGCCTCGTAAGCGTCGGGCCGGAAGCTCCCGAAGGATTCGAAGACTTCCACAAAGGTATCGAGGCCGCCGCTCCTTTCGTGAAACCGGAACATCCGAACACGAACGATGACATCTCCCTGATGTACTTCACCAGCGGTACTACCGGAGAGCCCAAAATGGTGGCCCACGACTTCACCTATCCGTTGGGACATATCGTCACCGGCAGCTTCTGGCACAACCTGAAAGAGAGCAGCCTACACCTCACCATTGCCGACACCGGTTGGGGAAAAGCCGTGTGGGGCAAGCTCTACGGACAATGGATTGCCGGTGCCAACGTATTTGTATACGACCACGAGAAGTTCACTCCCGCAGCCATACTGGAGAAGATACAGGATTATCACGTCACGTCGCTTTGTGCACCGCCCACCATCTTCCGGTTCCTCATTCACGAAGACCTTACGAAGTACGACCTATCCAGCCTGGAATACTGCACCATCGCCGGAGAAGCCTTGAACCCCGCTGTATTCGAGACCTTCAAGAAGTTAACGGGCATCAAGCTGATGGAGGGCTTCGGACAGACCGAAACGACCCTTACCGTTGCCACCATGCCGTGGATGGAACCGAAACCCGGCAGCATGGGATTGCCCAATCCGCAATACGATGTAGACCTGATAGACCACGAAGGACGTTCCGTGGAAGCCGGTGAACAGGGACAGATTGTAATCCGTACCGACAAAGGCAAACCGCTGGGATTGTTCAAGGAATACTACCGTGATGCCAACCGCACCCACGAGGCATGGAACAACGGCATTTACTACACGGGAGATGTAGCCTGGAAGGACGAAGACGGCTACCTCTGGTTCGTGGGTCGCGCCGACGACGTCATCAAAAGTAGCGGCTACCGCATCGGCCCGTTCGAAGTGGAAAGTGCATTGATGACCCACCCAGCCGTAGTGGAATGTGCCATTACCGGTGTGCCCGATGAAATCCGCGGCCAAGTGGTAAAAGCTACGATTGTGTTGGCAAAAGAGTACAAGGCACGCGCCGGAGAAGAGCTTGTCAAGGAGTTGCAGAACCATGTGAAGAAAGTGACGGCTCCCTACAAATACCCGCGTGTCATCGAATTTGTTGATGAGCTCCCCAAAACCATCAGCGGGAAAATCCGCCGTGTGGAAATCCGGGAGAACGACCGGAAATAACACTCGCCACCCAGTATCTGAATCATAAGACAACATCCGGGTGAATGAATAAGGAGGGGATAAAACCGAAGTCGGCCATTCTATTGACGATTTCCGTTTTACCCCCTCTTTTTACAAATAGTTGTCTCATTGTGAATACCAAAAGGAGAAAAAAACTATATTTGCACGAAATTAAACTTCACTTGGAACATTTATAAACAAGAAAGACCGACACGGCATATGAAAAATAGAATGCAGATATGGAAAATACTGGCTTTCTTAGGAGCGGTACTTTTCTTGTCTGATACAATATACGCCCAACAATGGACATCCGATAGCCATTCGGAATACAAACGGGACACACTCCCTTTCTCACAGCGCTTCATCCACAGGTTAGGCGTAGAAGGGCGTGCTGGCTATATTTTTCAGACCAACCCTTTTCTGGAGTACTCCAACCACCAATACAAGGCCATGAAAAATGCCTATGCCGGCCATCTGAAATACTCCTTCCAGCTCCGTCCCCACACCGTTGCCGACCAGGCTTATATAGGAGCCTATCAAGGGATTGGAGTCGGCTATTTCAACTTCGGCAATCCGGAAGAGCTGGGCAACCCGCTGGCGGTCTATCTGTTTCAAGGGGGACGCATCGCCCAATTCAGCCCCCGCATATCCTTGAACTATGAATGGAACTTCGGCGCATCGTTCGGCTGGAAACCCTACGATGAATATGACAACCCGGAGAACCAGATTATCGGCTCGAAAGTGAATGCCTATCTCAATGTGAACCTCTACTTAAAGTGGGCACTCTCCCCCAAGTTCGACTTGATGATAGGAGCTACCGGAAGCCACTTTTCCAACGGAAACACCCAATATCCCAACTCCGGTCTGAACACGGTGGACTGCAAAGTGGGACTGGTATATAACTTTAACCGCAGAGCGGATGAACTCGCCCAATCATGGCAACGCCCTATTGTTCCTCCATTCCCCCGCCACGTCAGCTACGACTTGACTTTGTTCGGCTCCTGGCGAAAGAAAGCAGTGGCCCATGAGGGCAGTAGTGGCCAGGTACCCGCACCCGGCACTTACAACGTGTTCGGTTTCAGCTTTGCACCCATGTACAACTTCGGCTATAAATTCCGCGCCGGTGTGGCGTTGGACGGCGTATACGACCACAGTGCGAACATGAAAGAATCGTACGAGGAAGAGAACGGCTTCTATACTCCGCCCGCCAAGAAACAGATGGCATTGGGCTTATCCGCCCGCGGAGAATTTGTCATGCCTTACTTCACGGTAGGTATCGGTCTGGGAGCCAATGTTCTGCACGGCGGCGGTGACATGAAGTCTTTCTATCAGATTCTTGCCCTGAAAATAGACGTAACACGCAATTCGTATCTCCATATAGGATATAACCTCCGGGAATTTCATGAGCCCAATTATCTGATGTTGGGTATCGGCTATCGGTTCAATAACAAACGCCCCAAGCTGTTCTGAACAATAAAGAGGAGGCTATTTATATAGATTCTTTTATTTCATCTGCAAGCACATATTAGTAAGTGCCACGCGCATATCATCTACTATAGTATTATAGTTAGTTTGTTAGTTCACAGCGATGAACACTTTGTTCAAGTATAGAGAAACAGTTTGTTCCAATAAGGAAAAACAGTCTGTTTTCATATGATGAAACGAAATGTTTTTCCAAGTGAAACAAAGTGTTCGCCATAATGAAACAACTTGTTCTATTAAGGGAAACACTTTGTTCGCTATAGAGAAACGGTCTTTCATATCAAGAGCTTATAAAGAAAAAGCTCTGCAAATCAATGATTCACAGAGCTTAATCGAGTACTCGAAGCGGGACTTGAACCCGCACAGCCGCAATGGCCAAAGGATTTTAAGTCCTTCGTGTCTACCATTCCACCATTCGAGCCTCCTTGCGGAAACCGGATTTCGTGTGAGCCGGCAGAAAAACAGATACGGCACTTTTGTCTCATGTGGCTTCGGGCCACGCGGACGATGCCGCTGTTTTTCGGCGACAAAGATAGTGCTTATTCGCGAAAAAACAACATTCTGTTTTTGTGAAATTTCATTTCAGCTGTTTTTGTCCTATTTTTCGTCGTGCTATAATGGTTTTGCTGCCATTTTTTTTCGGTAAAAATGGTATGAATATCTGTAATTTGTTTATCGTAAAACGGAAAGGATAGCTCTATTTTTGTATCATCGAAAAATAAAATCAACGATATGGAAGAAAAACGAATCGATATGCGTGTGGCAGAGCAGGCCGACCCGGCCGAGAGCCGTCGTTGTGCGCAGTTATGTTTTAAAATCAATCACACGATGCCGTTTACCGAGGAGTACGATAAGCTCGTGGAAGAGTTGTTTCTGGGGCATATAGGCGTTGGTAGCCGGGTTATGCCGCCGTTGACCGTCGTGCGCGGGAATAGCGTGAGCATAGGGAAGAATGTCGTGGTAATGAACAATGCGCTGTTTATGGCGGCCGGAGGCGTTACGATAGAAGACGATGTATTGGTCGCTGCCAATGTGCAACTGATATCGAACAATCATGACTTGTATGACCATCAGATACTTACCTGTAAACCGGTTGTTCTCAAAAGAAATTGCTGGATCGGAGCCGGAGCGACGATTCTGCCCGGTGTAACGGTCGGAGAGAATGCCGTCGTGGGAGCGGGAAGTGTCGTAACACGCGATGTCGAGGCCAATACGGTTGTCGTCGGGAATCCGGCTCGTGTCGTCAAGACGCTTGCACAAGCAAGAACGGAGTAGTGGCTAATCGGGGCTGGCAAGATGGTGGGGCGTATTCGGTATTGCCGGTTTGTGGAGAGTCGATCACAGAAATAGGAAATATAAAATAATATGGGAATGAAAAAATTTTTTACGGTTATTGCTGTGGTTACGGCACTGTGGGGTATCGATGCCGGACTTCATGCACAAAATGATGGTTCTATGAAAACAAAAGAAATTCTTCAAAACATCAGTGCCTTTCCGATAGGCAATGAGAATGTGGCTTATCAGCAATATTTTACCGGTAAATCGTGGCTGGCACGTTTGGCTACCGATAAGGATTTGAATGTGCCTATTTCCAATGTTACGTTCGAGCCCGGTTGTCGGAACAATTGGCACAGCCATACGGGAGGACAGATTCTTATTGCTGTGGGTGGTCGCGGGTATTATCAGGAAAAAGGGAAGCCTGCGCAATTGCTTTTACCCGGCGATGTGGTGGAGATAGCTCCCAATGTCGTACATTGGCACGGTGCTGCGCCCGACAGCTGGTTCTCGCATTTGGCGATCGAGTGCAATCCTTCTTCAAACAAAAATACATGGTTCGATCCGGTCGATGACCGCCAGTATGCCGAAGCGACATCGACAGGGGTACGCTTATCCGAAAATGCAACGAAGAATATCCGGGCGTGGTTTCCGGCTTCGTCGTCAACTCTCGATACGACCGATCCCGAGTTGGCCGAAATATTCGGGAATTTTGCTTTCGGAGAAACGCAGCAGTATGGAGATCTCGATGTTCGTACCCGTATTCTCGTAACGATGGCATCGGCAATCGCCCAAAATACAGAGGGGCTGTATCGTCAAATGCTTGTGGCGGCTTATGCCAATGGCATATCTCCGATGGAGATAAAAGAAGTCCTTTATCAAGCCGTACCTTATGTAGGTATGGCCCGAGTTGCGAGTTTGCTCGGTGTCGCCAATGAGTTTCTGGCAGAGCGGGGCGTGAAACTTCCGCTCGAACCGCAATCGGTTACGACACCCGATACACGTATGGAAAAAGGTCTTGCTTTGCAAAAATCTATTTTCGGGGAGCATATAGATAAAATGCGCCAAACTGCACCAGCCAATCAGTTGCATATACAACAATATCTCTCTGCCAACTGTTTTGGAGATTATCAGACGCGCCGAGTCTTCGATACGCCTATGCGTGAGTTGCTTACATACGCTATGCTCATATCTTTGGGCGGTTGCGAACCGCAAGTGAAAAGTCATATTCAGGGGAATGTGAATGTCGGGAATGATAAGGCGGTATTATTGGCTGTAACGACGCAGTTATTGCCTTACATCGGGTATCCGCGTACACTCAATGCCATAGCCTGCCTCAATGAGGTGATACCCGAGAAGAAGTAAAAGCGGGATTAAAATTAATTATAAAGAAAATAAAAATGGAAACAGTGAAATTGAACAATGGTGTAGAAATGCCGATTTTGGGTTATGGTGTATATCAGGTAACGCCCGAGGAGTGCGAACGTTGTGTGGCCGATGCCATTGCAGTGGGGTATCGCTCTATCGATACGGCACAAGCCTATCACAATGAGGAAGGTGTGGGGCGTGCCGTAAAGAGAAGTGGCGTGCCGCGTCATGAATTATTTATCACGACAAAAGTCTGGATTTCAAACGGAGGTTATGAAAAAGCCCGGCTTTCCATCGACGAATCATTGAAAAAGTTGCAAAGCGATTATGTCGATTTGCTTCTTATACATCAGCCGTTCAATGACTATTACGGGACTTACCGGGCGATGGAAGAGGCCTATCGGGCAGGTAAGGCGAGGGCTATTGGCGTTTCCAATTTTTATCCCGACCGTTTTGTCGATTTGGCGCACTTTTGCGAAGTTGTTCCCGCCGTCAATCAAGTCGAGACACATGTGTTCAACCAGCAAGAGAAGCTGCGGGAAGTGATGCAGCCTTTCGGGACGCAGCTCATGTCGTGGGGGCCGTTTGCCGAGGGTCGCAATCATTTCTTTACCGATCCGGTGTTGTCGGCGGTTGCAGATAAGTATGGCAAGTCTGTTGCCCAAGTGGCTTTGCGTTTTTTGATACAGCGGGGTATTGTGGTGATTCCCAAGTCGACGCATAGGGAGAGAATGGCAGAAAATTTTGCGGTGTTCGATTTTTCATTGTCGGCCGATGATATGGCGACCATTGAAACGCTCGACAAAAAAGAATCGCTTTTCTTTTCTCATTATGACCCCTCTTTTATAGAGATGTTGATAAAGTTATAGTTTTGTATCGGCATTTCTTTCTTTTAACGAACAGTAATCCCACAAGGTTACTGTTCGTTTTTTTTATTGATATATAGTACTTTATTTATCCTTTACTTTGTTTGGAAGAAATTTTTTTGGAAAATAATCTCCGAAATATTTGGAAGTATTGATTATGTGTTTTAATTTTGTAATTAAATCGAATGATTAATATATCTGATGATGAGAAGCGAGGAGAAAATACAGAAGCGAGGAGAAAATACAGAAGCGGCGATTCTCGAAGCTGCGGAAAAGTTGTTCATGGAGCAAGGTTTCGCATCGACAACCACGATGCAGATCGCCAAGCGTGCCGGTTGTAACCAAGCGCTGGTTCATTACTATTTCAGGACGAAAGACAATTTGTTTGAAAAAATTTTTGAGGAAAAAGTACGTTTTATCGTAACGAATTTCTTGAATATCAATTCCGAGGCTCAGACGCTCGAAGATAAGATACGAAAAATGGTCGACGTGCATTTCGAGTTTTTCAGGAGTAATCCTCGTTTAGTTCCATTTGTTCTGACAGAAGTATTGTCCGATATGGAACGTTTCGGATTTATGTTCGATAAGATAAAGCAACAGGCGTCATTGGTATTCGCTAAAATCGATGAGACTTTGCGGGCGGAAATCGAAAAAGGGACGATCCGTCCTATTACGACATTGAACTTGGTACTCACAATCGTGTCTTTGGATATCGCGCCTTTTATTATAGGACCGATTTTGCAAAAGAGTCTCAATCTGACCGATGAACAGGTCGATGAACATCTGGATATACGGAAAAAGGAGGTTGTCGATATTGTTTTGCGTCAAATAAGGAAATGAATTCTTATATATTATGCCGTGCGTGAAGAACGGGCGGTATTTTTTTCTTTGTGATTTAATTGTGTGATTAAATAATATGATCAAAATATGGATAAGAAACAAATCGTTCTCGGTATAATTGCCTTGTGGGTGAGTATACCTGTGTGGGGGAGGGAGATAACCATAGAGGAGTGTTATCGGAAAGCTCAGGCCAATTATCCTCTTATAAAACAGTATGACCTGATCGAAAAAAGTCGCGAGTATAGCGTGTCGAATGCCAATAAGGGATATTTGCCGCAGATCTCTTTTTCGGCAAAGGCTTCTTATCAGTCCGATGTTACCAAGTTGCCGTTCGATTTTTCCCGTCTGGGTATATCGGGTGTCGAGATACCCACATTGAGTAAAGACCAGTACGGGGCGACGGTCGATATTACTCAGACCATTTGGGACGGAGGGGCCACTCGATCTCGCAAAGACGATATACGCATGTCGGCCGAAGTCGAAAAGAAAAATACCGAAGTTGCGCTTTACAAGATAAATGAGCGTGTCAATCAGATTTTCTTCGGAATATTGCTGGCCGATGCACAGATACGACAGAATAAATTATATCAGGAAGAGTTGGAGCGCAACTACCGGCAGATAGAGTCGTATATAGCGAACGGGGTCGGTAACCAGTCCGATTTGGACGCGGTAAAAATCAACCGTTTGAAAGCCGAGCAAAGCCGTATTCAGTTCGTATCTACCCGCAAGGCCTATGTCGAGATGTTGTCCCGGCTGGTGGGTGAGCCGATCGGCGAAGATGTGGAGTTTGTGAAACCGGCGGTACTGCGGGCCGGTGGAGAGGTCAATCGTCCGGAATTGCAGTTGTATGATTCCCAGATACGGCATTTGCAGGTTAAAGACAAGGAAATCGTTTCGGGGTTGATGCCTAAATTCGGGCTCTTCTTTACGGGCGGTTACGGGAAACCCGGACTGAATATGCTCGAAGACGACTTTGCCGCGTATTATGTAGTAGGGGTGAAATTGTCGTGGAATATGGGGAATTTCTATACGCGGCGCAACAGTAAACGGCAGTTGCGCGACAACGTGAGGGCTGTCGAGTTGCAGCGGGAGACGTTCCTTTTCAATCTCGATCTTGACATGACACAGAAAAATAATGAGATCGAAAAATATGTAAAGCAGCTTCGTTACGATGACGAAATCATCGCTTTGCGTAATTCGGTGAAGGAGGCTTCTGTTACGAAAGTGGCTAATGGCACCCTGTCGGGAACCGATTTCATGCGGGACGTCAATGCCGAGCAGTTGGCCGTACAGGATAAAATCTTTCATGAAATAGAACTCCTGTTGGCGATGTATGACTTAAAGTATATAACAAACAATTAAAAATAGGATTATATGAAATTTACAGAAATGAAAAGAGGAGCCGTATGGGCAGCCGTGTCGCTTTTGTTCTTTTCGTCTTGCCGGGATAAAAACGGGGAATACGATGCCTCGGGTGTGTTCGAGGCGACCGAAGTAATCGTTTCGGCGCAAGGTACAGGCGAACTTGTCGAATTGAATATCGAGGAAGGATGTGAAGTTACTGCCGGCTCGCAACTGGGGTGTATCGACACCGTGCAGTTGTACCTGAAAAAAGAGCAGCTGCTGGCCAATAAGGTTTCGGTCGAGAGTCGTCGTTATGATATATCGAGGCAGATCGCTTCCTTGCAACAGCAGATTGCCACACAGAAGAAAGAACAGGCGAGGTTTGAAAATCTGGTAGAGTCGAATGCTGCCAATCAGAAACAGCTCGATGACATCAATGCGCAGCTTGCTTTGCTCGACAAGCAACTGTCGGCGCAAATCGAAACGCTGGAAAACAACAACCGCAGTGTCGGGGGAGAGTTGCTCGCATTGTCGGCGCAGATTGCACAGATTGAAGACCAAATCGTGAAAAATTGTATTTCGAGCCCGATCGATGGAACGATTTTGTCGAAGTATGCTGAGCCCGGAGAGTTGGCTGCGCAGGGACGGGCGCTGTTCAAGGTGGCCGATATGGAGAATCTGTTTTTGAGGGTTTATATCACGGCCGACCAGTTGACATCGATGAAGATAGGACAACCCGTAAGCGTATTTGCCGATGAAGGAGTTTCGGGACGGCGGCGATACGACGGTACGGTAACATGGATCTCCGATAAGGCAGAGTTTACGCCCAAAACGATTCAGACCCGTGATGAGCGCGCCAATTTGGTGTATGCCGTAAAGATTGCCGTGAAAAACGACGGATATATAAAGCGTGGTATGTACGGCGAGATAAAAATAAATAAGTGAATCCTGCTATGGTAAGATTGAGCATAAACGATAAGGCCTACCGTATTTGGCAGTTGCTGATCGATGAGAAATGTATGAGCGTGCAAGGCATCGCGGCGCATACCTATTATGAGAAAGAACATGTATTGCTTTCGCTCGGTTGGTTGATACGGGAAAATCTGGTTGTCTTGCACGATGACGACGGCGTGTTGTTGGCAGAGTTGGTTACCCCTATAAGTGAAAAATATTATTAAAAACAAGGCGATGTATAGTATTTCGGCACATCATATAGGCAAATCGTATGGGAATGTGCGGGCATTGGGCGATATATCTTTTGATGTGGATCCCGGGGAGATTTACGGAATCATAGGACCTGATGGCGCGGGGAAAACGACGCTTTTCAGAATTTTGACAACGCTTATTCTGGCCGATGCGGGAACAGCGACCGTAACAGGGCTCGATGTCGTGAAAGACTACCGGGAGATACGTAATCGCATAGGATATATGCCCGGGCGTTTTTCCTTGTATCAGGATTTGACGGTGGAAGAAAATCTCGCTTTTTTCGCTACGGTTTTTCATACGACCATCGAAGAAAATTATCACTTGATAGCCGATATATACCGGCAGATAGAACCGTTTAAACACCGGAAAGCCGGGAAACTCTCCGGAGGAATGAAGCAAAAATTGGCATTGAGTTGCGCACTTATACATAAGCCTTCGGTCCTTTTTCTCGACGAGCCGACGACGGGGGTCGATCCTGTATCCCGCAAAGAGTTTTGGGAGATGCTGATAAAGTTGAAAAAACAGGGGCTGACGATTCTGGTATCGACTCCTTATATGGACGAGGCCTCGCTTTGCGACCGTATCGCCTTGATACAAGGCGGCCGGTTTATGCAGATAGATACGCCTGCAAATATCATAGCCCGTTACCCGAAACCGATATATGCGGTCCATTCCCGGCAGATGCATAAGCTGTTGAATGATTTGCGCGGTTACCGGTTTATCGACTCGGCTTTTTCGTTCGGGATCGCTTGCCACGCTACGTTTACGGAGCAGTCGGGAGTTTTCGGTTTGGCGGCATATTTGGAGTCAAAAGGACATTCCGACGTGGGTATAACCGAGATAAAGCCTACGGTGGAAGATTGTTTTATGTTGTTGTCAAATACACTCCGAAATGGAAAATAATATTGTCATACATACCGAAGAACTGACCAAGACGTTCGGCAATTTTACGGCTGTCGACCACATATCGTTCGATGTCCGGCGCGGAGAAATCTTCGGATTTTTGGGCGCGAATGGTGCCGGAAAGACAACCGCCATGCGTATGTTGTGCGGGTTGAGCACTCCTACTTCGGGCGTCGGTCGGGTGGCCGGTTTCGATATTGCCCGGCAATCCGAGGCCGTGAAAAAAAATATCGGGTATATGAGTCAAAAATTTTCTCTTTACGAAGATCTCAAAGTATGGGAGAATTTACGCCTTTTCGGAGGAATTTACGGTATGAAAACGAAAACGATCGCGTCGGAGACCGACCGTATACTGCACGAATTGGGCTTTGAAAAAGAGCGGAATACGCTGGTGAAGTCTTTGCCGTTGGGCTGGAAACAGAAGTTGTCGTTTTCGGTTTCTATCTTTCATGAACCGAAAGTCGTTTTTCTTGATGAGCCGACAGGTGGGGTCGATCCGGTAACACGCAGGCAGTTTTGGGAACTTATCTATCAGGCGGCCGAGCGGGGTATAACGGTATTTGTTACGACTCATTATATGGACGAGGCCGAGTATTGCGACCGGCTTTCCATCATGGTCGACGGAAAAATAAAAGCGCTTGACTCGCCGGATAATTTACGAAAACAGTTTGCCGCGGAATCGATGGACGAAGTATTCCACCGACTGGCGAGGGAAGCGACACGGAAAGGAGATTGATATGAGACAGTTTATATCGTTTGTAAAGAAAGAGTTTTATCATATATTCCGAGATAAGCGTACGATGCTGATATTGCTCGGAATTCCGGTCGTACAGATGTTGCTTTTCGGGTTTGCCATTACGACCGAGGTAAAAGATGTGCAGGTCGCCGTGTTCGACCCGTCGAAAGATGTGGCGACTCGTCAGATCATAGAGAAATTTCGGGCAAGTTCGTATTTCGATTTTGTCGAAGAACTGACCGATGTCGATGAAATCAATGACATTTTCAAGTATGGAAAAATAAATCTTGTCATCGTATTTAGCGACAATTTCGCCGAAAATCTGATGCGCACCGGCGATGCGTCGGTACAGTTGATTACCGACGGAACCGAACCCAATCAGGCTTCGATGATTACCGGATATGCTTCAAATATATTGGCCTCTTACCAGCAATCGTTGTCGGAGCAGGGAAAGACGCCGTTCCGTATCGTGCCCGAAATAAAAATGCTGTTCAATCCTCAGTCGGAGAGTGCCTATAATTTCGTTCCCGGTGTGATGGGCATGATACTGATGCTTATTTGTGCCATGATGACATCGATTGCCATTGTACGGGAAAAAGAGACGGGAACGATGGAGGTATTGCTCGCATCACCGATGAGGCCTATCTTTATTATCTTGGCAAAGGCCGTTCCTTATTTTGTCTTGTCTATACTCAACCTGATAACGATACTTTTGTTATCGGTCTTTGTTCTCGGTGTCCCGGTAGCGGGGAATATATTTTCGCTCATGTTCATATCGTTGGTATTTATCTTTTTGGCTTTGTCGCTGGGGTTGCTCATTTCCACCCTTGTCGATACGCAGATGGCGGCTATATTGGCTTCGGGTATGGGGCTGATGATGCCTACGATGATACTGTCGGGGTTGGTATTTCCTATCGAGAGTATGCCGGCTGTTTTACAATGGATCTCGGCGATAGTGCCGGCGAGGTGGTATATTGAGGCGATAAGAAAAATCATGATACAAGGTGTAGGAATCGAATTCGTGATGAGAGAGCTTGGCATTTTGGCGGTGATGACTTGTCTCCTGCTGGTATTGAGTCTCAAAAAGTTTAAAACCCGTTTAAGTTAAGATAGCCATGTTGAAGTACTTGATAGAAAAGGAGTTTAAGCAGATTGTCAGAAATTCGTTCCTCCCGAGGCTGATAATCGTGATGCCGTTGATGATAATGCTGGTCCTTCCGTGGGCGGCCGATCAGGAGATCAAGAACGTGAAATTGAGTGTTATCGATAATGATCATAGCCCCGATTCGGAACGTCTGATACGGAAAATTGTCTCTTCGGGCTATTTCGTTCTGGCCGATGTCTCCGATACAAACGAGCAGGCGATGCAACGTATCGAGTCGGGTGATGCCGATGTTATTCTCGAGATACCCGATGGTTTTGAAAAAGATATGGTAAATGGTGAAGTCGGAAAAATATCGATTCGGGCCAATGCCGTGAACGGGACGAAGGGAGGTTTGGGAAGTTCTTACCTGTCGTCGATACTCGCCGATTATTCCGTCGAATTGAGAACCGAATATATCGGAGAATCGAATGCGATGGCTGTCTCTGCTCCCGTTTTTGGTGTTATACCTCAATATAAGTTCAATCCGCATCTCGATTATAAGGTATTTATGATCCCGGCTCTAATGGTCATGTTGCTGACGTTGCTTACCGGATTTCTTCCGGCTTTGAATATCGTCGGGGAAAAAGAAGCCGGAACGATAGAACAGATCAATGTAACGCCAGTAAAAAAATCCATGTTTGTATTGGCGAACCTCATACCCTATTGGGTCATCGGGTTTGTCGTATTGGGATTGTGTATGATTTTGGCAGCTTTGGTGTACGGGATAAATCCCGCAGGTAGCTTGTTAACGATATTTTTGTTTGCGACCATATATATACTGGTTGTTTCTGGGTTCGGGTTGATTATCTCGAATTATTCCGATACGATACAGCAGGCGATGTTCGTCATGTTTTTCTTCATTATGATTTTCATCTTGATGAGCGGACTGTTTACCCCGGTAGCCAGTATGCCGCAATGGGCGCAAGTCATTACTATATTCAATCCGTTGAAATATTTTATGCAGGTAATGCGCTTGGTCTATCTCAAAGGAAGTGCTTTTGTGGAGCTTATACCTCAGTTTCTCGCCTTGTGCACTTTCGCTGTGGCTCTGAACGTGTGGGCGGTTCTCAGTTATAAGAAGAGCAGTTGATGTATTTTTCGATGGATACTTTTGTAAATGGAGTGTCGTTCTTCTCGAATAGTACTTTTGCAAGGGAATTTATATTATGGGGGACTTGTATGGTTGTTCCGAATCGAGGTTTTCGGTCGAGTGGGAAGGAGCTCACGCTTTTTGTTTGAAATTCTTCGGTGCTTCCGCACCTCGGAATGACGAGCTTGTCATCTCGAACGAAAGTGAGAGATCTCATGCAGAGTTACTCTTGGTAGAAGG
>OGOR01000099.1_pt1 | contig 77604 bp, 60 predicted proteins | sample 1552771 | NCBI WGS metagenome assembly OGOR01 (sample SAMEA2580124, study PRJEB22360) | human gut metagenome | biome: human gut; feature: human-associated habitat; material: faeces | place: Denmark | collected 2008/2010
CTTTTGGCGGCGGGATGAGTGCCACTTAAAACAGCAAGCTGGGCACGGGAAAATCGCTGTCAGAATTGGACAGAATACGAAAGATTTTATCTCTTTCAATAGGCGAATTAGATCGATTTCATGTTCATAGTTTTGATAAAAAAAGAGGATAGCTTTAAAAGTTATAATTTAGATATTGTACTTTTGCACAATGCTTCAGGAGAACTTCAAGTTTTACAAGCCCTGCAAGGAGTTACAACCTTACGTCAGGTATTATTGGGTATTCAAAAGCAATCAACCGCTGAATACCCTTACTTTTCCTATTGGTTGTCCTCAAATCATTTTCCATAAACAAACACCGCTCTATATCCCGGAATTGGGAACCGCTCAGCCGGAATTTACCATTAGCGGACAGGTAAACTATCCTTCCCATTTATATACGGATGGAAATGTTGAAATGATTGTGGTTGTGTTCCAGCCATACGCCCTCAAAGCATTCTTGAACTTGCCCATATCCTTATTGCACAATCAAGAGGTCTCCGGTTATGACCTTGAAAACAAGCATTTGAAACAACTGGCTGCACAAATCTTAGACTGCGAAAACACAAGTTTATGTATCAGCCTAATAGAGCAATGGTTATTATCACAAATAGCAGATACATTGACTTCAAAAACAACATACAACATCCAAAGAATAGCCTTCGTTATAAAACAACTGTTCGTAATGCCAGCAACTTCTGTCACGGAATTGGCTTCCATTGCCTGTTTAGGCAAGAAACAATTTGAACGTCTGTTTAATGAACTGATAGGTGCAAATCCCAAAGAATACGCAAGAATAGTCCGTTTCCAAAAATCATTGAAACTGTTGCAGCATGACTTTGAAAATATAAATCTGGCTCAGTTGGCATATCAGTGTGGATACGCCGACCAGTCGCATTTTATCCGAGAGTTTAAACAATTCAGCGGCTATACGCCATTGGCTTTGTTAAACGTATGCGAACCATATTCTGATTTATTCAACAACCCAGCATAATGTCCCGTTTATTCTATCAATCGTTTAAAAGCCGACTTACCTTTGCGCTTATTTAACTTAAAATAAACGATAGGATGAAAGAAATAAATCCAAAAGAAACAACCCGTGCCTACGCATTTGAAATGTGGATGAATGCACCCATGCCCATGCTTACCTTTTTCAAGACGGTAGATGTAACCCGCCTTGTCCGCATCAGCAAACGGACGGGGTTAAAGTTTAATATGCTGATGTGCTGGTGTGTCGGAAAAGCGGCAAGCAACATCAAAGAATTCTATATGCTTCCCGTAGGGCGGAAGCTGATGCAATACGACAATCTTGCCGTTTGTATCATTGTAGCCAATCGGGAAGGAGAAGTCAGTTCCTGCGATGTCCCTTTCTCCGATAATTTGCAGCAGTTCAATGCTGATTATTTAAGATTGACGAAGCAAGTTGCCGAAAGCTGCCGGAATCATGACCTGACGGATAGTATGGTGATTGGCACGTCTGCCCTTGCACAATATGAGATAGACGGGGCGGTTGGCATGTATAGCGGCATATTTAATAATCCGTTTCTGATTTGGGGCAAATACAAAAAGCGTTGGTGGAAGCGCACATTGACTGTCTCCTTTCAGTTCCATCATACACAGATGGACGGCGCACATGCTTCCTGCTTTTTGGAAAACCTGCAAAAAAGAATCAAAGGGTTAAGTGTGTGATTTAGCAAAAACGTTATCTTTGTATTAATTTATCAGTAGATCCAAAAATGAAAAAGAACATATCTTAGTTGGTTTCTTATGGCTGTTGATTCTTTCGGCTACACTGTTGTCCCCAATTATAATAAAACACGTGCATAATACGATCAAATAATATGGAATTATCAGATTGGTTCAAAGGTTTTGAGAAAGGAATTGCCAAGCTTACAGCGGGACAAAGAGAGCAATTCTTTTCTGAGTGTGGAAAAAACTGTGTTCAATGTGGAACTCTTCAGGTTTATAAGGACCTGTATGAACGGGCAAATGGAGACATGGACAGCTTTTTCTCTAAAGCCAATGAATTGCCGGGTGTAAGATGCGAAACAATAAATAAAGGTTCCGCGTATGATTTATATTTCATGGAATGCACCTGCGGGCTTCATAAACAAGGCTATGTTTCGACCCCTCTGCTTTGTGAATGCTCTAAGCAGAGTATCCTTTATGTTTTGCAGTCGTTGTGGAAAGACAGGACATTTCAAGTAACCATTTGTGAATCCATTTTACGCGGAAGCCAACATTGCAAGATGCGGATTGAAGCAAGCAACACTGATTTTGCTGAATTTGAAACGAAAATATAGAATGGAATGACTTTAATATTGATATATTTGCTTCCTATCCTGTTTATGCTCCATGAGTTTGAGGAAATGGTTATGCTGCCTGCATGGATTGAAAAGAATGAAAAAGAATTATCCCGAAGGTTTCCCGCATTACGATCAAAATTGTCTTTTCTACAAAGTCCTGCATTCGGCATTGCCGTATGTGAGGAGTTTGTTATTGTAAGTGCTTGTACTATGGCTACAATCATTACAGGAAACATGTTGTTCTGGTATATTTGTTTACTGGCTTTCAGCTTGCATTTCGTTGCCCACATTATACAATTCTTTATCATTCGCAAATATATTCCTGCCATTGTCAGCACCGTGTTATGTTTGCCTTATTGCGTCATGGCAATAAGTGCTGGTCAAGAGCAATATTCCAATGTAGAAAACGTTTTGTTAGGTGTTTTAAGCCTGGTTATTTGTATAGCCAATCTTTGCCTGATGCAAATCGTAACACCCAGAATTTATAAGTGGATTAAAAACAAGATGTGAATACCCGGAATGTGCATATCCCCCAAAAAGCGAAGTCAATTTGAGGGAAATGTTGGAAATCCTACAAAAAGAAACTGGAAACTTGGAGGTATAATCAAGAACAAATGCTACCTTTGCAAAGGTAACAGAAAAAAAATAGAATTGTTCAACCCGTATGAAATGGCAAGTGTGCATATAGCTGCGCTTAACGAATAGCATTTTAGTCAAGCTATTCAGCAACGGACAGGCTTATGACAGGTTTGTCCTTTCTTGTTTTGCCATTATTCCAAATTCATAATCATGCGATGTGTCATGCCGCCTTATGCAGCAGGACTTGTCGCATCCTATCAAGTTGAACAATGAACTATACATACAAGAATATCTGGCTCATCAACTTTCCCGTAATGATGAGCATCCTTATCGAACAACTTATCAATATCACCGATGCCATTTTCCTGGGGCATGTGGGAGAAATAGAATTGGGCGCATCCGCCCTTGCCGGGATTTGGTATCTGGCTGTCTATATGCTCGGCTTCGGTTTCAGTTTGGGTTTACAGGTCGTTATCGCACGGTGCAACGGCGAACAGCATTATTCCGAGACGGGAAAAATATTCTTTCAAGGATTGTTTTTCCTGTCGGGGCTTGCTGTCCTTTTGTGCCTGTTCTCCAAACTGTTTTCCCCGATGATTCTAAGTCGGCTGATTGCTTCTGCGGAGGTCTATCATGCCGTGATTGATTATCTGGACGGACGAATCTGGGGACTGCTGTTTTCTTTCCCGTTCCTTGCCTTGCGCTCGTTCCTGGTCGGCATTACCCGTACAAAAGCCTTGAACGTGGCGGCCCTGACTGCTGTACTCGTAAATATTCCTGGTAACTGGCTGCTCATTTTCCATTGGGACATGGGGGTAACAGGCGCAGCCATCGCATCGTCTTTTGCCGAAGCGTGTTCATTGGCTGTGCTGGCAATTCATGTCTTACGGAAAATGGATAGGCGGCTTTATGGTTTGTATTGGAACTTTGATAAAGGTTTGTTACATCATGTTTGTCGTGTGTCTGTATGGAGCATGTTCCATTCGTTTATCGGAGTGGCCTCGTGGCTTGCCTTCTTCGTAGCTGTCGAGCATTTGGGAGAAATGGAACTGGCAGCTACCAATGTCATACGCAGTGTCTCAACGGTGTTCTTTGTCATCGTCAATTCGCTGGCGGCTACTACCGGTTCGCTGGTGAGCAACTTGTTGGGAGCCGGGCAAAAGGCTCAGGTAATTCCGCTGTGTAACCGGGTTGTCCGTTTGGGATATGCCATCGGCTTTCCGTTGGTCATTCTTGCTGTGATTTTCTATCGTCCGATTGTCGGTATCTATACGGAAAGCACGGTTCTGATGCAGATAGCTCATCTGCCCTTTGTGGTCATGCTGCTGAACTATGTTTTTGCCTTGCCGGGCTATGTTTATATGAATGCCGTAACAGGTATAGGAGCGACACGCATGACTTTTATCTTCCAGTTAATAACCATCGTGGCCTATCAGATTTATTTGTGGAGCATCAGTGGTTTTAGTACGTCATTGTCCGTTTATTGGACGGCAGAATATCTGTATGTGATATTACTCGGCCTGTTGTCTGTCATTTATCTCAAATATAAACACTATTAAAAGCTGAATGTCATGATGAAAAAGGTGTATCCACGTACAGGCGACACGCAGACCGTGTACCTGAATGCCATCGTGAAAGACCCGTCTATCGAGGTGGGAGACTATACCATCTATAATGATTTTGTTTCCGACCCGTTGCTTTTCGAGCGGAACAATGTGCTATACCATTATCCCATCAATCATGAGCGGCTGATAATCGGCAAGTTCTGCTCTATTGCCTGCGGTACGAAATTCCTGTTCAACTGTGCCAACCATACCTTAAAATCCCTATCCACTTACACCTTCCCGCTCTTTTATGAAGACTGGGATTTGGAGAAATCGGATGTGGCAACGGCTTGGGACAACAAAGGTGACATCGTGATAGGCAACGATGTGTGGATAGGCTACGAAGCGGTGATTATGGCTGGCGTTCACATCGGCAACGGGGCAATCATAGCCGCCCGTGCCGTTGTTACGAAAGACGTGCCGCCTTATACGATAGTCGGCGGTGTTCCTGCTCGACCGATAAGAAAGCGTTTCGATGAAGAAGTGATACGGAAACTCGAAACACTGAAATGGTGGGACTGGTCTGCCGAAAAGATACGGCGATGCTTGCCTTATATCGTGAATGGTGACATCGACAATCTACTTGATTACAGGGAATAAATGACCAACTTTAATACCTAAAAGAGAGTATTCCACGAATTACGCTCTTTTAGGTATCAGATTCCTATTCTATTTATTATTTTAGATCTCCTCAAAAGTTACATTAATAATTACAAACTCCAATTATAAGAAAAGTAGCATTAGTCCTCAATACAAATAATTATATTCATTCTTAATCCTCTTAATTATGTAAATCTGTAAAGTTTGATTACGGCAGAAAAAAGATGTTTTTGTTGCTTGTTGTCAAGTACTATTTTCCCAACTTTGATCGCACATTCGTTCATCATACCGAAATTACGATTAACAGACTTATAGAAAGATACAGCACCCTGCATATGTCCCATTACATGCCTATAGAATATACTAATTGCCAACAAAGCCTCTACTGTGGATACATAGCTTTGAAGCATCTGATAATGATTCTCAGCATTAGCCCATATCCGGTCAATCTCCCTTCTTCTACTATCATACTCAAGGTAGATAGGGCGAGTAACATTGCCAGGTAATCTGCTAGTCAATATGTTTATTAGGTGGCTGTCCCATATATTACTACTTTTTTGATGCAATTCCCAATTTGCAACGGCCTCTCTAAAATAATATAACAAATAATTAAATATAGAAATATTATCAGTGTAAATTTCTAGCATATTCAGCAAATACATATTTTACATACACGTGATTATGATGAATCCAATATATTAGAAAAATAATAGAAATCACCAAGAAAAACCACCACATTTTATTGGTGTAAAACCGATCAGTAACAAATGAATATGCAATAGTCAATACTATCTGGCTCCCAAAAATATTTCTTGCCAGAATAGAATTTATTCTAAAGTTTTCCACATTTTCCCTATCAATCTTTTGCTTAGCAGTTTGCAAAATCTGCCCAGCTAAACTATTATTTATAGAATTTCCAGAAATATTATGCTGATTGAATATTTTATTTCTGTCAATTTCGGATATAATATAATTTTTACATTTTCTATCCAAAATATTTTTAGAGGGTCTCCTGCCCCCTAAAATATAAAACAGATGTTCAGCACACGTCATCAAACTTTCAATAAGGTAGCCGATGACAAATCCGACAAATGGAATAAGTAAAATTATAACACCAGTAAAATCTTTCAATTTTGCTGTTTCTATATGACAGTTCGATGATAAAACACTCCAAATAACAACAAAAAAGATGACATACAATCCCGGTATAATATACTTTATAAAATCTTGTATTCTATAATTCATTTTACTAATCGATTATAAATTATACAACTTACTAACTATTATAGGTTCCTCTTTTATCGACCTTCTCATGTTGAAAATCAGGAGGAGTCATCTTGAACTTCTCATCATCTTCTTGTAAATCATGAGTTTGATTTTGAAACTTTCTTAAAGTAGCTATATCCAGTTCATAACTTAATATAACATCATTACCGCCTCCTTTAACTCTTACTGGGTTCTGATAATCCCGTTTCTTAGGTTCAACAACTCTTGAATCACCATAATCAGATGTGTTAGCTTGTACATAATAGCAATGCAAATCTCGACTTACACTTTCAGAAATATTACTAAAATAATTAACATCTCTATTGTATTCTATGGCAAATAAAATATCTAGTTCGGAACGGAATATACTTCTATGTACTATATCTGTTAGCTCATAACAATTATAAACAGAAAACTGAAACCCATTCCACTGAAACAAATGATAAGTTGAAAAGTCATTTGCCGGGATTTGTTTCCGATTCCCTTTTATTTTCCTTATTTCGCTTGGTGAATAGTGATTTTTCACTCTTGGAATAATTAAAACTTCCTTTCTTCCACGATATTCAAAGGGAAGTAATGTTATTGCAAGATTGTAACATATATTATTTAATGAGAAATGTTCTAGCCCCAAAATCATAGCTCTTTGTTTTCTTCTTGCTTCATCAGCATAAGCACAAAGCCAATCAAAAGGCACAAAAACCTCTGGCAATAAAAGAATATCTGTTTTGATTTTTTCTGCTTGATTCAATATATCGATATGGCGTGTACGTTTTTTTACATCTAAAGAGGAGCCATACAATATTGCAGCCTCAATATCTTTGTAATCAGTATTTACATTTGATATTCCTACTTTTATTCTATCTTTAATTGAATTCGTATTAACATGTATTATCTCTGAATATATTCTTAATATTCTCTCTCCAGCATCGGTCGTTTCACTATATATTTTATGCTTCCTATTTTGAATTGTTGTTTTCAAATCTTCTCCATTTAGATCGTGAAACAACTTGAAACATGATGTCATGAATTCATTATCAACACCGTTTTCCTCTTTTTTATAAAATGATTGTCTTCTAGATAATAACATTGGTATTTGCAATGTGCAAATTTCATGAAGTGGAATATTTCTAGGAATTAGCCAACTCCTACTTGAAATACATGAAGCAATATTATTAGAATCTAAATCTGATATATTATAATCAGAAATATTTACATCTTCATCTATATACTTTTGGGTTAATGCAAATATTGGCAAAGGAAGATAGGTGTGTCTTGTCATCAATGCTTTTTTAAATTTTATGGCTCCCTCTTTTACGATATTTCGTGTATCTTTTAATCCAATATTATTTTTAATTAGAGCCTTTGCCAACATTAAACAGTTAAGCATATGCTCTTTTAGATGTCGTTGTATTTTGTTATTTATATCATCGATATTATAATCAGCAGAAGATACATTTATTTTATTGATTCCAGCACCTATCAATGTTTGTAGTTTACATATTGATCTATAATCATGTGTAATAGAAAAATAAGTAAATACCTTTTCCCACATACTATACATCGAGACAATAGATAATCCATTAAAAAAACGGAAAATTTCATTACTTAGACTTTTATCGTATTTTCCAGGCGAAAGAATAGCCAACTTTAGTCGTTTAGCAAGAAAAACAGAAGCTCCATATTTATTGACTTTGCAAGAAGACACACTTCTAAATTTGTTAATAGTATCTTCATATTGCAAATCATATGTGTCATCTAAACTAGTTTTCAAGTCTTCTTCATTTGGTAAAAACCAAAAGGCACTACTATTTTCCTGAAGAGTTGTTTGAAATTTATTAAGAACAGCTAGCGACCAATGTGAGTCAAAATAAAACAAGCGAAGCTTTTCTGTTTGGATTACCAAACCATTACACCGTTCAGATTTTAACTCTAATACATTTCCATTTCTTTTTAGGACTTTTCCATCTTGAAAGAAACGATTACACATCCATTGGGCAATATTTTCTGAATCAGGTTCAACATTTGTAACGACAAGGAACATATCATCAACATATCTACCATAATAAACTGGTGCAGTTGAATATTTTATATCTTTATCAAATTCTGCTAAAATCCAGTTGGCGATAATGCCTGAAGAAGGCAAACCTATTGGTAAAATGGGATTCGTTTTAGTATCTCCATATATTTTAATCGTATGGTCTATAGATATCGATTCTATTATCTCTGTTAATTTACTAGTTAGGATATCATTTATAGGTATATTATTTTTAAGTGCTCTAAAATCTACTTGAACTGAATGGAAATAATTTTTTATATCCAAAGTAATAATTAATACATTATTTCCTCTTTCTATTTGTTGCTTTGCTGCATTTATACCTTTGTCCCTCCATTCCTGATACTTATTGAAATATGGCTCAAATAATAGTTTTGAATTTTTAGCAGAGGGAACTACATACCCATAATTATCAGATGAAATATTTAAATAGTTACTTATTCTTGTAGCCCATATAGTGGCTATTATAAACAATTCAATTGGCGCATCATATAAGATCGTGATTTTAGAAACTTCAAATGAGGAGATATTTTTATTCGTTAATAGGTACGCATCTGTCTCTTCCAAATCCTTATTCTTGTCTTTATTTGACTTAAAAGTCTTTGGAAGTATGATATATCCACTATCTTCAATTAGTTTATTAAAAACATTAGTTGAATTACCATTGCAGAAGTTATTCAAATTATCACATAAATCCTCCATTATTTTGTCTATATCTCCAGATTCAAAATCAGCTATCTTATGTCTAATGTGTAAATTAAAGTTATCATAATATACATAAGATTTGAATCTCTTATAAGCCATTTGAATATCTTCAATACTAAATCTCGTTTCCATATACATAAAATTTTAGATGGCGTTGAATTCTTAAACTTAAAAGTACAGATTCTCTTTTTCCGGCATCTTGTTCTCCAGAAACATCACATAGTAAATTGGGAGATAAAGGACATTTCCTTTTGTCTTTATTTCCCTTTCATTTGAAAGAACAATAGATGAAACAATATGGTAGTCCTGAATTGCCATCAGGTTATCCAAAGCACTATGAACCGTATAATCCTTTCCGGATTTAACCTCAATAGGTAGGACGCTCATGGTATCGCTATCATCAACAAGGAAGTCTACTTCTCCTTTCTGCTTATTGTCGTAGTAGAACAATTTTTCGTAATGTGCTTTCAGTTCCTGAGCAACAGCACTTTCATAGACAGAGCCAAGGTTAATGCTGGCGATGTCGTTCAGTATTGGCTGGATATTATAATGATACAATTGGGAAGTAAGCATACCTACATCGTTCATGTACAACTTCAACAAATTTTTCTGTTGTGATTCTGCCAAGGGATATTTCGGATTGCTGATTGCATGAGATGGTATCGTAATACCTGAGTTAATCAGATACTCAAACTCCTCCACGTAATTGCTGAATCTATCGCCTTTCCTATCCAATATATCTTTTGCCACAATCCGCTTCTTCTTGTTCTCCATCTGAGAAGGAATCATATCATAGATACGGCGGATGTACAGTTTCTTGGCAGCGTCCTCTTCGTAACGGGAAGCGTCGACACCATACAATTCTCTGATTGCCTCCTGAACTTCTCTTACTTTGACGATATTATGGGAGTTCAAATATTCATTTACTGCATCCGGCATACCACCCACAAGCAGGTATCTTTTGAAAAGACCTAACACTTTATCATGAATTTCCTGGGGCAAAGGCTGTGTCTGCTCAAAGGATTTCCTTAGATGCTTAATCGCATCCTCACCGAAATCATTTGCAATTAGGAATTCTTCAAAGTCCAGCTGGTACATTTTTCTTGGAATAATACTTCCGACTGGAACCGAAACAGTCTTTTTCAATGCAATTCTCAACAGGCTTCCGCTGCAGATAAACCGATACCGGTGTTCTTGCCTCAAGAACTTGAGCATAGTCAGAAATTGCGGATAATGCTGAATCTCATCAATGAAGACCAATGTGTTTTCATATCTGTCCAGCTTGGACCCTGCAACCATACTTAAGTTCAGGTAAAACTCTTCCGTGGTGCGGACATTCCTGAATATCTTGTCGCCTGCATCGTCTTCCACGAAATTTATCTCCACATAGTTGTCATAGAGTTCTGTTCCTACATCTCTTATGATGTAAGACTTGCCTATCTGCCTCGCTCCTTCAATAAGGAGAATCTTGTCCTCATTGGACCTGAGGTGGTCATCTATATATGATCGAATCTTTCTGTACAGCATCGCTTCTACACTTTTCTAAAAGATTTGATAGTGCAAATATACACTTTTCCATGGAAACAAACCTTTCAATTCTACACTTTTTCTACATCCTTTCGATTTTCAGCAGCAACGGTACAACATAGACTCTATGTCGAAAGTGACTTTACTTTATCCCCGTATTTATATATACGTTCATTAAAGTAAAGTCAAAATAAGGGAAGAAAAGAGATAGCTGCGCCAAACAGACCAAACGATTTGCCAAAGTTCACCAATGACACCACCTATTTTTTCTTTTGGTTGCAAAAATATTCGTGATTCCATCTTGTATTTAGTTGACTTCAGTTGGTGAAATTACCACTTATTTTCGTACCTTCGCAACGGATAGAAAACAGGTGGACTTCGGACGGGAAAAAGGAAGTTTTCCCGTTGGTTCTGATTCAAGAGGGAAGAGTTGAAAGATGTACGGTTTTTGGCCTGAAAAACAGGCGAAAAAGGCTTTTCTACCCTTGATGCGTGCGACTACAAAATTACAGAAGGTAAAAAACTTACTCTATTGTGAATGAATGTCAGGATCTATTCAGCGTTGACGTAAATGATGTCATCGATGAGAACGGTAAGGTAGTAGCCATTAAAAATCCAGCCAAACTGAAGTGGCTTAAGGTAGCACGTTCAAGCGGTAAACCATTTGCCGAATATGATGTATTGTACAAATACTACGAGGGCCAAGAAATCAATAATGAGACTTTCTAAGTGGGCGCAACTGTTGAATGCGATAAATATCAACGAAGGAAATGAGAGCTAAACATTATTATAAAGATTCGGAGTTATTTGAATGTGACAAGGGCATATTATATAGTTGTTGATTCTAAATACGGACAATAGAATAGAACGCCAATCGATAGAAGTATTGAATATAATAAAAAAAATCACATGAAAGAAGATTATATACAGACATCACCATATGCAAAGACTATAGATCAATGGATGGTTGAGATGAAGATTCCTAGCGAACTCAGAACAAAGATATCAACGTCAGATGTAATTCTACTACCTGTTGGTTATCATAACAGGCCTTTGGCTTTTGCAAATGGAGCATATGAGTTTATGGAATACTGTATAGGACAGAATAAACTTAATATAGAGATTTGTTGTACTGATGATGATTTTACCCAAATCGAAATGTGTTCCTTCCAACTTAGGTTAGGAAGATATTTATTGCCTTCAGCTGTAATAGGAGTAATTTTCTGGAATTTGATTTCTAATTACATATATGACCAAGTAGAGCATTATCTTCCCCAGACTAACAAGGAAGATATTGTAGATTCCAAGGATTTTCAATCTGCGCCAGAAGTATCTTTCTCTATTATCCTTCCAGATGCTAATGGCCATAATAAAGAGATAAAATATGATGGTCCACTTGAGGGAATTGAAAAAGTGGGTGACATAATAAAAAGCATGAACGATGAAGCAACTCAACGAGATACTACCTTTATTGAATAAAGTGGGCTGTGATTACGAGTACCTACTATCAGACATAGTCACAGAAAAAAAGAAAGCGCAAAATAGTAATGATGAGCACATAGCAAACTATCTGTGGGCAGAAGAAACAATAGTGAAGATTGTCAGGGATTTTGTCTCAGTATTTAACCTTCTTAAACAAGAGGAATTTTACAAGGCTTGGTGCGCTGCAGAGCAAGTAGAATTGTGTATTAATAATTTAATTAGGAATTTTCCTGATTTTTATCAAATAGTGAGTTACCACAATACAATTATTCACCAACTCCAACGTCTATATCCATACAGACTTTTTGCTAGCTATGTCATAAATATAAAGAGAGAAGAATGCTCAATATGCCATAAGCCCCGTTCAATAAGATCTATGTGCGGACATAGAAAAGGCTATGTTTACAACGGAGAACTCTGCTATAATACAGTCACAGATCTAGATATCATTTCCATAGATTTGGTTCAGAATCCAGTTCACAAGTATGCCGTTCTATTTTTGTCTGATGAAAAAGGCGATAATCAGAATGATTATGACTATGGATTATTGAAAGGTCTAATGACATACTGGAAAGACCCTTTTCAGCCGTGGAATTATAGAATTGAAGACATAAGATTGGAAGAAAAAGATTTTTCTGATTTGACATCTGAAAGTTTATGCCCATGCGGTTCAGGGGAAAAGTATGGAGCTTGCTGCAAAAACAACCCCTTAGGAATAAAGCATAAGAAGTATATTTTCTACATGGATGCAACCTATGAACAAAAGTCAATAGATGAATACTGACCTTTTTTTACTGATAAAGTATAAATCTCTATTACATCTTTTACGAAAAGATATGAGATTTCAGTGCGTACAGCACGAATTATTGCACCATAGACTAGATTATGAGTATTGCAATTATGGGGTAATATCAAACAGCATAGGTTACTGTAAGTTTTTATCATAGAATATTGAAAGTAATTTATCAGACATTTCAACAATATCTTTCCGTTTATTTTTAGAAGCAAGATCCCTTATTTTTTTTATAGGCTTTAGCATTTCTTTATTTTCCTCTTTTATTGTTGAATCCATCGCAGTTATAAGTGAGACCAAGAATTGATTAATATTTTTGCATAATCTCACAAGATGTAACATTTGCAGTAATTCTTTTAGATGATTAATCTCGTTGGCGCATTGCCACCTCTCACTAATATTCAATTTTGCGTCTTCTCTATAATGGGTATATAAATTCCTCTTAGTCGAATTGGCATTTGAGGTTAAAAATTTAAGATCATTTTCAATCTCATTTGATGAAGATATAGATTTGAACTCTGGAATAGCTTTAATCTTGTTCCATATACTTTTTTCACTGTGTTTTTCATTGTATCCGTACAAGTGAGATAAAGCGCTTGTTTCAATTATATAAGCACGCATAAAAGCTATAGAATGCTCAGTATTACTACTAGCAGTTAGATAAGTACTCATTGAACAAGCTAAATCATATCGCATAAAGCTAACTGTCAATTGTATTTCCACAAGTGATTTAATTTCTATTAATCTAGTACTATCAAGCTGCTTAGATTCAAGAAATAATATTGCTTTTTCGCACCTTTCAAACATTCTTTTCTGAGATTCGATAATATTCCAGGCATCTGCAATTTGTTCTTCAATTGCAACACCCAATTTCTCTTTATGATTAAGAGATTCTGCTATCTTAGCATTTATAAGTTCCTGAATATTAAGACTGCCCAATGTTCGTTTTTTCAAACTATCGATACCTCTAATAGATAGCGTTTGTGAAATTGATTGTATAAAAGGAGACACATACTTAAAGATCATCTCATGTATTAAAAATTGATCTCCTATCCTCTTTACATAAACCTCTTCGTCATTTATAGTAATCAACTTTTTATACATTACATATGGCTTATCGTAGTGGGCAGTCATATTTCTCAATTCAATGCTGCATTTCTTACCAAGTAAACCTATTTGTTCTAAGATTTTGTCTAAATCTGGTGAACTACCAAATTTCTCATTATGAAGATTTATCAAATTTGACAATACACCATTTTGATCCCGACCTCTTAAATATACGCACCATTCATGCTGCGATAGATTTATCATTTGAATATGATATCGTTTGGCATATACATTACTTGTTCCTAGCATACATTTTAAATCTATACACACTTCGTATAGCCCCAATAAACTGCCACTTAATAATTCAAAAATAAGTTGGCTATAATTTGTTGGTAATCCATTATTAAATAATTCTGATTTGATCAATTCTACATTATGCAGCAACTGCTCAAAATCAGAAATCAACTTTTGGGAATTATCAATTAACACCTCTATTGTTTCCTTACTAGCATTAATACGTCTATCTTTCATATTTTGATTTTCTGTCACATTTATATCTACAAATATATTGTTTTTATTTAATGCAGAATACCAACCTGTTCTAGGAACAGTAACTTTAACCCCGTATTTATATATACGCATAATAAAGTAAAGTCAAAACAGAGGGAAGAAAAGAGATGGCTCGCCAAACAGACCAGCCGATTTGCCGAAGTCTACTAATGATACAAGCTGTTTTTTTCTTTTGACTGCAAAATCTTCGTGAGTGCATCTTGCTTTTAGTTGACATCAGTTGGTGAAAATTCCACTTATTTTCGTACCTTCGCAACGGATAGAAAACAGGTGGACTTCGGACGGGAAAAGGAAGTTTTCCCGTTGGTTCTGATTCAAGAGGGAAGAGTTGAAAAATGTACGGTTTTGGACCTGAAAAACAAGCGAGAAAAGGGTTTTCTACCGTTTAAAACGCAACTCTTTCATATTCAAGTTGTTCGGTGTGCTGCATCGGAAGCCCCTACAATCAAAGATTCAAACCAAGTTACGCCCGATGTCATTGAGTCTGCTCCTATTGCTGAAGAAACAATCTCTAAACCTTCAGAATATGAAGTTATGCAAACCAATTCTATCGCAAAAAAGAATCGTGCTATTCAAACCAAACTGGAAAAGGTCATTAGCTATACTAAGCAACCATTGTTTGCCTATATGAGTGAAGAAGATCTCAAGCGTCTATGTGCATACGTTGCAGAATATAGTTCAGGCGATACCTTAAAAAAGATATCGCCTGTAAAGGTTGACTCTCAACTAAAAAGTATTGATATAATGCACTTTGGTTGGAATATAGGCAAGGCTTTTGGTAGAAAGCGTATTCATACAGCTACATTTATTAAAAATGTCTTTGCCCACACTCTTTGCGATTTGGAGATTTCAACTATTGAACGTAAAATGTCTAATACCGAATCAAAGTGTAGAATTAAATTATACAAAAAATTATATGATTAATATTGGTTTATATTCAAAACCACTTCATAGCGTAGTGTATTAAACACTTTAGCTAGCATTGCACCATTTTCTTTTGCAACAGCTATAGTATATTCGTCCTTATGTTTCTTAATCAGATTTATAATTTTGTCTTGCAAAACATCAGCCTTTAGTGATTCCGTCATCTGAGATAATTCGTTCTGCGTTTCAGATATTGCTTTATTAAGAATTTTTTCATTCAAATCTTCCAATGCTTTTCTAGCTAATTCTTTTGTTTCATTTGTTGCTTGAATAATATAGATACATTTTTCAAAATCTTCATTCTTCTTATAAATTCCTGATGCATCAATGCCAGGGAAAGGATACAATTTTATTGAGAATATTGAAGAACCAATGCTTGCATCAAATAGGTTTCCGTTGCTATTTGAACCTAGATTAAAAGATTGATTTTGATAATATATATTTAATATAAACAATGCTCCTAATGAACGTATAAAGTGTTTTAGATTTCCTTTTTTTAATGACTTTGCCCTATTATGTTTTACTGCTTGGTATGCCTTTTGCCAATCAGAAGAACTTGTACCTCTTTTATATGCTTTATGTAGTGGTGTTAAATATATATTATCATTTCCTTCCAAATATAATATTGGACTTGAAACCATAACTACTTTTTTGCTTAAACTCCATTTAGATTCCAATAGAGCCAAACAATCTGTATCAAAGTATAAATCTTTATCGTTTGGTTTTGTACCACCTTCTCTAAAATACAGTTCCTTAGATATAGATTCTATTTCAACAGTTGTACGAATTAATAAATCCGCAATCTTCATTGAATAAACATCAAGTTGACTATCGTCTATGTGAATAATCTCTGCTAAAGATAATAATTCACGCTCAAGTGACTTATATACATTCCAATACAAATTGTTCCCCATTTCTATTGTATTTTAGTATTTCTCTCCAAAGTTACTAAAATTCATCAGATAGAATGATTGATAATATACAATTTATCATCCCATATTTTATAGACATATATTCCCTCTTACGCACAATCTTCAAAAACTCATTCCAGAGAGAATAAAAATACATGACTGATTTTCATATACTCATCATCAATAATGACTAAGCAAAGTTATCTCACAGTTATATTCCGGTGATGTTTTCCACCATCAAAACACCAATTTCCTTTGCCAGCGAACAATTAAAAACGAGTACGTATGGCAAACGAACAGATCACTTTTGATAAGCTGCCGCAGGCGGTAGGTTATCTCACAGAACAGATGGAACAAATCCGGCAAATGTTGGCGGCACTGCAACCGCAAACCTCTTCCGACAAGCATCGTCTTATTGAAATTGATGAAGCCTGTAAAATCACACGAAAGGCAAAACCTACTATTTACACGCTTGCGCGTAAGGGACTGATTCCGGCTTACAAACGAGGGAAAAAACTCTACTTCTATGAAGATGAGTTACTGCAATGGATTGAGTCCGGGCGCAAGCAGATGCAGGCCATGTCACTTCAGGAACAGGCTGCGGAGATAGTACATGGAGCAAAACGCAAACCAAAGGGAGGTTATAACTTTTGATCTGCACGGCTATGGAAACCTCCAAATTAACAGCAGAAGGTATTATCGGCGAGGCTGTGCGTATCGGAGCCAAGATGTCCGGCGGTGAGTTCCCGATAGAAGTCTTTCCTATCAGGATTCAACGTATCATCAGCAGTTTGCACGATTGTCAGGGCTATCCCGTGGATTATGTTGCTGCGGCTATTCTTGCGGCCATTGCCGTGGGGATTGGCAACTCCCATCTGGTGCAGGTAAAGCGCAACTGGCTGGAAAGTCCCATTCTGTACATGGCACTGATTGGTCGCCCTGGAGCCAATAAGAGTCATCCGCTGAGTTTCGCTTTCCAGCCGTTTATTGAGCACGACTATTGTCAGAATCAGGAGTATCAGAAGCTGTATGCCGAGTATGAACGCGCTATGTCCATGAGCAAAAAGGAACGCTTGGAAGCCGGTTTGGATGAGTTTCCGCAGGCTCCCGTGCGCAGACGCTTTCTTGTTTCGGATATTACTCCCGAAGGATTGAGCCTGATACATGCCCAGAATCCCAGAGGACTCTGCCTTTGGTCGGACGAGCTGTCGGCCTGGTTCAAGAACTTCAATCGTTACAACAACGGTTCGGAAGAACAGTTCTGGCTTTCGGTGTTCAATGCCAAGCCCACGATTTCCGACCGCAAGAGTACGCAAAGTTCCATTTTTATCAAACGTCCCTATATCTCCGTTATCGGTACCATCCAGAAGAAAATTCTGGGCGAACTGGTCAAGGGCGAGCGTTCGAGTAACGGTTTCATCGACCGTATTCTTTTCGTGATGCCCGAATCTGTCTTGAAAAGCAGATGGAACGACCGGGAAACTCCTGAAGAACTGGAAATCCAGTGGCAACAGATTATCGACAAGCTGATCGCACAGGATTGTCCGCATGACGAGAATAATGAGTTACAGCCTCAATGCCTGCCATTCGATGAAGATGCCAAGCAACGACTTTACGACTGGCAGCACGAAAATGCACGCCAATGTGATATGGAAACCAACGATGCTTTGGTCGGTATTTACTGCAAACTGGAAATCTACATTATCCGGTTTTGTTTGATTATCCAGCTTGCCCGATGGACTTGCGGAGAGTGCAACAAGCATACGATTGACCTTGAAAGCATGAACCGTGCCATCCTGCTGGCCGAGTATTTTCGGACTACAGCTGTAAAAGTGCAGACCGCCGTCAGTCAGGAACAGTTGAGCGAATTGCATCGCAACATCTACCTGAACCCGCCTCAGAGATTTACAACGGCAGAAGGTATCGGTATTGCCGAAAGTTACGGGATGAAGGAGCATGCTTTCAAGATGTTTCTAAAACGACACATCGGAACATTATTCAGAAAAGAGAATCATAGAGAATACAGTAAATAAACCTGTTACTATGCACATTTTCGCAACCGAGGGGTTTGTGAAGTTGCGAAAATGTGCATAGTAACATCCAAACAGAAAGAAAAATGAACTACAGATTTACATTAGAACCATACAAAGGTGTCAGCACCCGGCACACATGCCCGAACTGCCACCGCAAAAGTTGTTTCGCCAAATACATCGATACGGAAAAGCAAATCTGCTTTCCCGATTATGTAGGAAGGTGCAACCATGAACAAAAGTGCGGATACAACTATACGCCCAAAATGTACTTTGACGAGAATCCGGTTGCCAAAGAGCGATTGAGCGAAGAGTTTGTGCCGAGATCAAAGCCACGCATCAGTCTGCCTCCTGCGCATTTATTGAGCCGGAAATCATGAGGCAGTCCCTAAAGCTGTATCACACGAACAAGCTGTTTCATTTCCTGAGTTTCCATTTCGGTCAGGAGGCTACAGAAGAGCTGATGTTACGCTACCATGTGGGAACCTCGAAGCATTGGCCGGGAGCTATGGTCTTCTGGCAGGTAGATATTTCCGGACGGGTACGCACCGGAAAAGTGATGCTCTACAATCCTGAAAACGGAAGACGGATTAAAGAGCCGCACAACTACATCACGTGGGTACATTCCCTGTTGAAGAAAGAGAATTTCAACCTCCGGCAATGCCTGTTTGGGGAGCACCTTTTGTCCTCCGACCAGCAGCGTCCGGTTGCCCTTGTGGAGAGTGAGAAAAGCGCTTTGATATCCAGCTTCTATCTGCCGCAATACCTCTGGATTGCTTCGGGCGGAAAGAACGGAGCGTTCAATCGGGATGCCATGAGCGTATTGAGAAACCGACGTGTCCTGCTCTTCCCAGACTTGGGTGCGACCGACTATTAGAACAGCAAAATGGAGATGATCCGGAGCCTGGGAATAGAGGTTTCTCTCTTCGATTTTATGGAAAGAAACGCAACAAAAGAGGAACGGGATGCGGGTTATGACATCGCCGATTTTTTGCTGAGAGAAGAGACAAAGGAGGCTGTTTTTAATCGTCTTATCACATTGAATCCAGCCTTGAAAACGCTGGTTGAAACTTTCGATTTGCAGCTTGTTAATGCGGAGAAAACACCTCTTTCAGCAACGGTTTAACGTACTCGGAAAGGACTTTTCAAACAATGACTTTCAGATGTCTGATTCACTTCTTTTTCACTGGAGCAAGTTTATGCCGATGTATTACATTTCTCGGCCACTTGCTCACCTAAGAAGACGGTGAGACAGTTCCCGATGGTCACAATTATTAATCTCAAAAGCAAATATTATGGACAAGAAAAATACAGTAACAATCCGTCTTACAGATGAGCAGTTCGGCTGGCTCAGAGCACTTAGCCGACGCAGTAAACGCAGTCAAAGCGAAGTAGTGCATTCACTCATCGAACACGGTACGGTACGCGAACGAATTACGAAAGAAAATCTTGACATAATCCGAAAACTGATTGGCGAAAGCACGAACCTGAATCAGCTTGCAAAACGAGCCAACGCTTACGGTTTTTATCGTGTGGCAGATGAGTGCCGGACCGTTGCCCAGCAGATTTCGCAACTAATAAAACAGCTCAAAGATGATAGGTAAAATTGTAAAGGGCACATCGTTTTCGGGATGTGTAAACTATGTTCTGAAAGAAGATAAATCGCGACTGCTTAAAGCGGTTGGTGTCTATGGTTCGCCTGAAGAAATAGCGGAGCAATTCGAGTTGCAGACTTTACTGAACGACAAGGTCAAGAACACGGTCGGCCATATATCATTGAGCTTTTCCGCAGAAGACGGAGACCGTATCTGTGACGATGATGGGCTGATGCTGAAGATCGCCCACGACTATATGAAACTGATGGGAATCGAGAACACACAGTTCATCATCGCCCGGCATACCGACCGTGACCATCCGCATTGTCATATCGTTTACAACCGGGTAGATAATGACGGCCGTACCATCAGTGACAAGAACGACCGTTATCGAAATGAAAAGGTCTGCAAGATGCTGACAGCCCGTTACCGCTTGCATTTTGCCGAAGGAAAAGAGCATGTCAATTTCATGCGGTTGCGCCATCACGATAGGGTTAAGTATTTTATCTATCATGCCTTGAAACGAGAAGTTCCGAATGCCCGAAGCTGGAGTGAACTGCGACTGGCTTTACGGAGATATGGAATTGATACACAATGGAAGCTAAGTCGCACGACTGGCGAGATGGAAGGTGTCAAGTTCACATGTAACCAACTGACCTTTAGCGGTTCCAAGATTGACCGCCAGTTCAGTTTCCTGAACATCGACCAGGAGCTGAGATATAACGCTCTTTCTGCTACCATGAACCAGCGTCATGTACAGGCAGAAGCCATACGCGAGGAACCTCGGCATGAATATCAGCAAGAGAATCATTCCGGCATCAGTCTGGGATTATTCACTCCCTCTCCTACGGATTATGATACGGAGGAAGCAATACAGGCTAACCGGCTTAAAAAGAAGAAGAAAAAGAAACCGAAACGTAAGCGAGGTTTCAGTCTATAATCAATTTTTTATTAACCATCAAAATTCAAATTATTATGAACTATTCCGATTTTATTTACGATTTCAATCTCTATTTGTGTGAGAGATTCGGTTACAGAAACTGCTGTTCCGTCATGCACAACGCCAACGGAATTTGTGTTTCTGTCCATGTAGGCGAAATGGATTTATACATCCGTTTCTGGGAATACAGTTGTGGCGTAGGTCACTATCCCGACTGGAGCATTATCATTGTGCGTAGCAACTTCAAACGAAACCAGCAGGAAAACCTGAAAGACCTTGCCCGCTTTTTCAAGGAGTACGCCTCACGCTATGGTTACAAATACCTCTGCACCGAAGATGATGACTATAAGTATTATCAGACCCTTGGTTTGAAACTTATCCATAAAGGATTTTTCAGACAATATAATTATGGGTTGCCGTTGAAGGAGTTGGAGGTATAATGTAGATTTTTAAAAAAGGAGAGGAAAACCTCTCCTTTTTTATTTTGTAAATCCATTATTTGTCGTTAATAGAGAGGGAAAGTACAGTTGTCCTTCGATATTATTCAGTCCGAATTTTTATAAATAACATACAACAAAGTAAAGAACAAACTACTTCATTTGAGACTTATAGTCCATATATGTTTTCCCTATTAACTGTACCTCCTTACTAATCGTATTTTTAAGTATTGCCTTGGTTATGTTTTGTGCATCAATTTTAATCTGTTTTGTTTCTGTATGATTCTCATATTCAAACTTGATTTCTTTAATCTTGATATTTCCGCAATCTGTTTTTATATAAGCATCGTCAAATGGAAATACATAGTCTTTATTTTGTTCGCAATTTTCAGGTAATTCTTCTTCTAATTTATGTATGTCTGCAATAATCTCATCTTTTGCATTTCTAATCTTATTTTCTCTAGTTGTTAAAGGAATATGGGTTGCATTAATCCATTTGTTGCTACTAGGCGAAAAACTCAAACAGTCCAGTCGTTTTTTATATAATTGGATATTAAAATCATGTGCTTTAGCCCAATCTTCATCAACCTGAAAAAGTCTATGTCTAACAGAACTATCAATAGTTAATGTGGTTTCAGCAATAATAGCCTCTCCCTCTTCTGGTTCTCTTAATTCCATTAAATCAATTCCGTAATGCTCACCAAACTTCTTTGCACCTTCCTGATAACCCTTCCTGGTAACCATTATGCCTTTGACATCTTCCAAGTCATAAAGAACGCCAAAAAAATCTCTCACTTTACCAATAGATACTGTGTGGTTATAATTCTTACATTCTATTGCAATCTTAAATGTGGTATTATCATATTGATACTCCCAGTACACATCTATTTGATGCTTCTGACCTGACTTTCCAGTCAATTTCACATTATGCTTAACATCTATATTCTTTACATACAAATTCTTCAAAATTTCATTATAAATCTCTTGAGTAAATTTCTCATATTCAATATTATCATTCATAAAAATCAATTTTAAGATTGTCCATACTTCAAAAGTACACAATTTATCTTAATCAATATTGTTGAAATACACAATTAGTAAAAATAGAATTTGAAAATTACATTGTATATGATTTATTGGCTAAAACAACATTTTCTTGTATGACTAGCAATATTCTTTCTAAACTAGAAATGAATTTGCGAGAAAAACATTAGTTTTGTACATTATAATCATGGCATTATGGAAAATAAAGATTTGAATCGATTAAAAGTGGTGCTTGCAGAAAAGAAACGGACAAATAAGTGGCTTGCTGAAAAACTCGGCAAAGATCCAGCTACCGTCTCAAAATGGTGTACTAATTCTGCTCAACCTAACTTGGAGAATCTCATGGAGATTGCCAAATGTTTAGAAGTGGATGTTAATGAACTTCTAAGAATGAAATAATTGGTTTAAGATAACCAAGCAGATGGACTAACATGGATAAGTAATAATCTATCCGAATTCAAAATAACATAGTACTTTCACTAATTTCAACAGAAAAGATATAACCAATATGGCTGAAGATATTAAAGATGAGATAGTTCTGAATGATGATGAACTAATCTGTGTCCTAACTGGCAATAAGAAAAAAGCAAACACAAAGGAACTGATGCTTCAATCAATAATTCTTCAAATGAATGAGGAATATGGATTTGAGATGTCTGACATGAAGCGTGATTATACGTTTTCTTTTCAAGACGAAGAAGATAAGCGAAAACGTGTCTCTGTCGATCTCGCCATATTCCGTGCAGGTGCAGCCAAAGAGCCTGAAAACCTTGAACGCATTTGCATTGTTTGTGATTCAAAAGTTAAAGCAGCAGACCTTAAAAAAGGTGTTGAAGGCACATTGAATTATGCGCTTCGTGCATCATCTTGTGATTTTGGTCTGTGGACCAATAGTAACGAGCTTCACTTCAGCCAAAGGATAGAGGATGCTATTGGCAATGAAAAAATTGTAGATATTGCAGATTTTCCAGGTGTTGATGAATCTATCGAAGACATGGAGCGTAAAGGTGATCGCTCTCAACCTCGTAAGCCAACAAACGATTCATTAATCAGAACATTCAAACGTTGCCATGATTATATTTACGGAAATGAGGGACGAAAGAAGGATGCTTTTTGGGAACTTCTTAATCTCATCTTTTGCAAGATTTATGACGAAAAGCGAAGATACTTATGTGCTGAACGTAATGAATCATATCATCGTCAATTCTGGGTTGGCGTAAAGGAGCGAAATACGCCTGAGGGGCAAAAAGCAGTAGCAAAACGTATAAAGTCTATTTTTGAACAATTAAAGACAGATGCGATATTTAAAGAAGTATTCGCTGGAAACGAACAGATTTCCTTATCAGACTATGGAGTCGCTTATGTTGCTTCCGAAATTGCAAAATACTCTTTTTTAGATGCAACTGTTGATGTTAAGGGTACTGCGTATGAGACAATTGTCAGCAACACGCTAAAGCAAGAAGCCGGACAGTTTTTTACACCAAGAAATGTAATTAAGTGTATGGTAGAAATGCTTAACCCCACGATTAACTCCCGTGTATTAGACCCTGCATGCGGATCTGGAGGCTTCATTGTTATGGTTCTTGACCATGTTCGCAAACAGATAACCAAGAACATATTTTCAGAGTTGGAAGGTGCATTACTTGAAGCAAAGGCTAATTCTGATGCGGTAAATGTAAAAGTGAAAGAATATGCAGAAAACATGATTTTCGGCTTCGATTTTGATCCCGATTTAAAAAAGGCTGCAAAAATGAATATGGTAATGGCAGGTGATGGGCATTCAAATATTTATAATATTAATTCATTGGAATATCCTAATGGCACTTTACCAGATGTGGATAAGGTCAGTGAATCTGTTGCAAATAGTGTAAAACATAAAGGAGACATAGATGAATGTGACAGTGCTTACTCTTTGGATAATGCAATGGGTAAATTTGATTGCATATTCACAAATCCTCCTTTTGGATCTAAAGTTGAAGTTGCTTCTACAATTTCTGTGCGTTACGAACTAAAATCTTTCACTGCACCTGAAGTCTTATTTATTGAACAATGCTATAATTTTCTGAAACCAGGGGGAAAAATGGGAATCGTATTACCAGATGGAATACTTGGTAATCCAAATACAGAACCTGTCCGTAAATGGATATTAGAACATTTCAAGCTACTTGCCAGCATCGACTTGCCGGTAGAGACATTCCTTCCACAAGTGGGAGTGCAAGCCTCGTTACTTTTCCTTCAGAAGAAAACAGCATTGGAACGCTTGGTTGATCCAAACAGTGAAATGTATGACGTGTTTATGGCAATTGCAGAAAAGGTTGGGAAAGACCGTAGAGGCAATGTCATTTATGAACGAGACGATGATGGTGCAGAACTCCTTTTTGTAGAAAAGAAAGAATGGGCCAGTTATAATCATAATGGAGAACTTATCGCGCGTCACCGTACAGAACGTGTAAAACATGTTGACGATGATCTGCCTAAGATAAGTACTGCATATAAAAAAATCTTGGAGGGAAACTTATGAAAATAAGACTTGTACAATACCGAGATATTATAGACTGTATGCGATTTGATGGAAGTTATCATAATGCAGATGTAAATGTGTATGATAGTGTTATAAGAAAACATTCGCAACATCAGCTTTCACACTTTTGCTCAGAAATATTTTCAACAGGACGAAACAAAAGAACTTATACAACACCAGACTTCGGATATCCATACCTAAGTAATTCAGATGTAATAGCGGCTGATCCTTTTATGTCTTGCAAATATTGCTCACGAAAGTATGATTTTGACGATAAAGCTGTACTTAGAGAAGGAATGATTCTAACAGGCCGTGTAGGTGCTATCGGACAAACATCTTTAGTTCCATCATATTTTGAAAAAGCAAAAGCAATGGGATCTGATAATATAATTAGAATTGTCATCAAACCAGAATATAGAAAAGGATTTATATATGCTTATCTTTCTTCTAAAATAGGACGACTTTCTTTTTGGAAATATGCGACTGGAGGGGTTCAACCATTTATTACAGAAACAATGGTTGGTCTATTACCTATTCCCCAATTTTCCCAAGCTTTCCAAAAAGAGATTGATAATTTAATTCAAAAATCGATAACGTTGAGAGAAAACGCATTCAATAAGTTAAAAGAAACTCAAAATCTGATCTTGAGTGAACTGAGTGTAAATATATCAAAACGAAATTTTGGGAAAGTCTCTATTTCTGACATTCTACAGTCTCATAATAGTCGATTTGAGGCCAATTTCCATATATCTGAAGGTGCAGATATAGAAAGATATTTATGGTTACATTATAAATGTAAGCCTCTGGGAAATCTATGCACTAGCATATCAAGGCCAAACATTTTCAAAAGATATTATGTAAATCATGGTATTACCTTTTTAGGTGGAGCGGACATATTTTTGGCTACACCCAATAGCGATAAACAGTTATCAAAAAAGAAAACAGAGAATATAAATAATTTATTAATCGAAGAGGGAACTATTTTACTTCCACGGTCTGGCTCTATTGGCAATGTGGCATGGGCACATGCTGGACATGCTCAGAAGCTGGCTTCTGAGGATGTCATTCGGTTAAAACCGAATGACATCCTCAAAGGGGGGTACATCTTTGCTTTTTTATCGACATCAATAGGATGCTCTTTGATTCAAAAACATATTTTCGGTTCGGTTATTCAGCATGTTGAGGCACCTCATCTAAGCTTAATACCAATACCTGTTTTAGATGATAAAATTATTTCACGCGCTCATGACAATGTGATAATATATAGTAAAAATATGGGTGAAGCAATTAAGAAAGAATCTCAAGCGATATCTCTTGTTGAACAAGAAATAGAAAGTTGGAATCAAAAATAAAAGAAGAACTTAAAGTATAGATAAATATGGCAAAAATATATATACCCAAATTTTCTGGAGGTCCTGTCAATGCAGGAGAAGAAAGACTCCTTAAGTTCTTGGAGCTAAAACTACCAGATAATTTCTATCTGGTTCCAAATGGAGAATATCCGAGTATGAATGCACAGGGTGCAGTTCAATATTGGGAATATGACTGTATAGTCATAGCTCCTCATGCTATCTATGCCATAGAGAATAAAGACTATAAAGGACGAATAGAAGCAAATGATACTTCATGGTTTATAAATGATACAGAGAAACCAAATCCGATAAAATCAGCTACATTCAAAAGCAAATTATTAGCCAGCTATCTAAAAAAGAAAGATCATCGCTTTGGTTTGGCTTGGGTGGATGCTATTGTAACCCTTAGTTCTCTTGGACAAAACAAATCAGGTTTTGAAAGCGGCTCGTATTGCGATAACAAAACATTCCTCTTGAATGACGAACTTGTGGACTATCTGATGGATTATGACCGCCTTCATAAGTCTGCAAATGCTATCAGCCATCTTCAATTACCTATTATGGAATATCTTGTCGGTAGCAGTGAGTCCAAGAAGAAGAAAAAGACAGAGATTTGCAATTATATCATTGATGAAATATTAGAAGCAAATGACGATTATGTGGAGTATTTGTGTCATAGCAAGTTCTTCCAGGATAAAAAGCATAAGGTACGTGATTATGCTCTTGATAAAGAGGGACTGTCGCCTATGCAACTTGATCGGCATAATAAATTAGTGCATAATGCAGAAATGAGTGAAGAACTACTGCCAGCTTCTCCTCTTATCATCAAAAGTCGTTGCCAGACCAGTGAAGATGGGAATCATTATTACGTCATTACCGATTATCTGGAAGAGCATTCTTTACGCAGTGCTATGCAAAGGAATACTTTCACGGATAAAGATAAAATTATGATTATTCTCGATTTAGGTAAAGCGCTTGCATTGGCTCACGAGAATAATGTCATTCATCGTAATGTATGTCCTGAAAATATTTTCATTCAGGTTGATAGGCATGCAGCTTTAGCAAATTTCGGCTTATCTTATAATGTGCTGCATGAGCCGGATAAACAGAATATATCATTGAGTATGGATGCGTTTGATCGCGATCCATATACATCAGAGGATGTAATAATAGGCGATTATTCTCCGACTTCAGACGTTTACTCTTTTGGAGTGATTGTATATGAACTCATGGTTGGAGAATTGCCATTCTCAAATTACTTACAACTTAAAGCAAAGGGCGGTTCGTTGACAGAAAACATGATGCCAAGTAAACGTAACCCCAATGTTGATCCCTGGGTTGATGTTGTTTGCAGCAGAATTATAGTAGAAGATGCAAGCAAGCGATGGTCAAATATTGAAGAAATCTGTAATTATATCTTTAAAGAAGCTATCGAGAAGAAATACGGTCAACAGGAAAAACATCCCGAAGCTAAAGATTGGAGCGAACTGAAGAATGGAGACATGATAACTCCAGAAATATCTTTGTATAAGGAATTGGGTGAAGGTGGATTTTCAAAGGTCTTTCAGGCTATCCATACCCTTCAGCCAGGAGCTATGTTTGCCGTCAAAATATTCAAGGAAGGAGTTAGCCCTCAATCTACAATAGATGAGTTTAACGCCCTGAAGGATGTTAGTCATCCGAACATAGTCCGTTTCAAATATAATGGGACAACCTATGGAGGATTGTTTTACACCTTGATGGAGTTCATCAATGGTAAGGATATAAGAGAATATTGTATTGGAGATAAATATTTTACACTGCCAATAATATATAAGTTCATTCATGAGATGACTTCTGCTCTGACATATCTTCACGCCAAAAAACTCAGACATCGTGATATAAAGCCAGAGAATATTATTTTTGAGAAAAGTGGAAAGTTCGTCTTGATAGATTTCAACATTGCTACAAGTAATGTTCATGATCTTGACAAGGTTGGAACTTGGCCGTATTTGGCGCCTGATTTAATGAATGGTCAAACCATGCAATGGGAAGACAGTGCCGATACATTTGCATTAGGTATAACATTATATGAATTGTTGACACATAGTTATCCTTGGCCTGGCAAAAGAATACCAGTCTTAGACAAAAAACCGACAGATATTATTTCGCTAAATTCTTTAATAAGTCCAGATTTTGGAGCATTTGTCATGAAGGCTATCAATACGCACCATGAAAACCGCTTCAAAACGGCAAAAGAAATGTTGGAGGCTGTAGAGGCTATTGGTGAATCGGGAATAGCTAAGAAAACAGAAGTTTCTGTTCTCAACTATAATGGACAAGAATTGCAAATCGTAGATTATATCAATAGCCTTTATAGTCAGAGTCAAGGAGGCAATGCAGGAACACGGGCTGGATGGAAAGGTAATAATATACTAGACAAAGAAACATACACAAAGACAAAGTTAGATACCGAACTGCTTTCTGCAATCAAAGAAGGTAAATATCGTCTTTTAATTATCACAGGCAATGCAGGAGACGGTAAAACAGCATTTATTCGCCAAGTAGAACAAAGTAGTAGTGAGATTGAGTACTTTGACGATACTCATAATGGAGCACGTATTCGTTTGAACGGTATTGTATATCAGACTAATTATGATGGTTCTCAGGATGAAATCAATATGAAGAACAGTGATGTTCTTGTTGATTTCTTCAAACCATTTGAGGGGTTAAAAAGCAATTTCAATCAAGCACCTGAAGGTCGTATTATTGCTATCAATGAAGGTAGATTGATGGATTTTCTTGAAGGATCTCCTGAACATAAATACCTCTATGATGCCATTGATGAATATTTTTATAAAGGTGGAATTGCCAAACTTCCTGATGGCGTAATGATCATAAACTTGAATCTTCGTTCTGTAACTGCTAAAGATAATAATGGAGATTCATTACTGCGTAAACAAATCAAAGCTTTGACATCCCCTCATCTGTGGAGTAAATGTAAAACTTGTCCATTAGCGAACAAATGTTTTATCAACTTCAATGTCTGTTCTTTTAATGATTCAGCTGTCGGAAATGAAATTATTACTCGTCTTGAATGGATTGTAAGAACTATCGTCTATAAACGAGAAGTTCACATTACAATGCGTGATTTACGTTCAATGATAGCATGGATGCTGACCCGCGACTACACATGTGAGTTAATACCAGTGCTCGTTCAAAGAGAAGAAGATATAAAGTCTAAACTTGAAGATGCCTCAGATGAATCAGAAAAGGCAATGTTGCAACATGAATACGAACGGATGCGTCTTGAAGAATGGCTTAGGTTGTATTTTAATATCACGGCTCCCGAAAATGCTTTATTCCCTAATTTACGTTCTGAGGATAGAATCATAAAATTATTACGTGAAACGGATATTGCAAATGTCGCAATCCCAGATAAGGATAGAGATTTATACTATCGAGACAAAAACGAGCTGGATTATTTGGCATTTGCTTCTCGTTCTACGACTTCTTTATTGGATGAATTTAATTCATTGCTAACAATAAAACCAAGTTACGATATGTCTCCTAAAGAGATAGAGTTCCTAAAGATTCGCCATCAAACGTTTATTCGCCATCAATACTTTGAGGGTAAGGTCAATTATATGCAGCGTATGCCATACCAATCTATCAAAGATTTTTATAATATTCTTAATAGTAATGATACTAACTGGCTGGCTGAGAAAAAACGTTTGGCTTATGCCATCTCATGCAGTGAAGGTTGCTGGAATCCAAAAATCTCATCTCGGCATTTACTCCTTTCTTCTTCAAGAGTAAATGATCCAAGTGGAAAAAGCTATCGAAGATTCGCTCTTGAAGACTTTGACTTGATGGTAGATACAAATGAACGTTTAACAGAGTTCCTTGAACACGAACACGACCATTTTGTATTCAGGTACAAAAAGAATCATTCTGTTCAGCTTACGGTGTCGCTTGACCTGTATGAAATGTTGTATTACATCAAAAATGGATTCAGCCCTTCAATAAGCGATCTTAGAGGACGTTTTATAGAGTTACAGGTATTTAAAAACCTGCTTGCAAGTGAAACCTATACAGAGGTTATCGTAACCAACAATGAAAAGTCTTATTACAAGATTTCTCTTGAAAGAAAAACTATGCAACTGATAGTAGAACCTTTAAATGATGAGGAGGAATAAGCCATGCAGATGCCAATAATAGACAAAGAAGAAAAAGCTTTTCGCGACCCATATATCTTTGCATCAGATGTAAAAGCAATTACACTTGACAATGTTCTAGTGAATCTATTTATGCTCATGCGTAATAATGGAGCACGTATCAAACTCATGTTAAAGTCTGGAATATTTCATGATATTAAATCATTAAAGAAGTATTTTCAAATTTTAGAAGAAAATCATGATGTAATCGGTTACTCAGATAATCCTGAAGCGATAGAAAGCTGGCTTAGAAGTAGCCTTGTAAATATGGTATTTCGTGGCAAAGCGAAAGAGAATGTTGCGTCTATGCGTCCTCTTCATTTGGAAAGCTACAGAATACGAAATCAACGGCATACACGTGATTATAATTCTGCCGACCAATTATTTATCATGCTAAGCCAGCGTCCAGAAGTTATGAAAGCTCTGAAAAACTATCTTTCAATAGGTTGGGACAATGCCAGCCGAAGATTAGTCGATAGTTCGACGTTGGATGTTGATACTGCTGGGATTCTTCATTTAATTAAATTGGTTGATATAGATACAAAAGCATCATCATCTCAAATAGTTATTAAACCGTTGCTGGAAAAACAGGCAAATCTCTTCTGTGATGATATAATGCGTCTTTTGGCGTATCAACATAGTATTCCTCGCTCTGTATTTATTGACTATTTGCGTATATTAGTTGGATTCCATCTGTCATTATATTTTCAAAAACTCATATACCTATTGCCCAAAATGGTTAAGGAAGGCACGGTTGAAGTCGAGGACGATTGGAATCAAGTGGTAGATTTAACAGATAAACTTGAAAGTAACATTGCTCCTATAGCTTGTTCAGATATGGATAAGACATTAAATGGATTGATTGATTATATTCGAGCCTCTTATTCCATAAGAGTAATGCGTAGGCTTGAGACTCCAAATGCTTCTGTAGCTAAAGCTCTTTCAATGATAAAGAATCCAACTGTTGAAATCAATGCTGATATAAATGCAAATTTGCGTGCCATTTACAATAAATATTACGCTAATGCAAAAACAGCAGAGGAACAGCAGGAAGCAGAACAAAATGTAAAGGATTTACAGGATTATCTTCAGTTTGAGGAAACACCTCTTGATAAATATGTGCAATGTTTAATGAAAGTAGGTGCTGCATACCAATTAAAGTTTTCTCGCGACTTCATTGATAAAGCATCAATGAAGAATGAAGCATCTGCTTTAATTATTGATGGAAGGAGTCGCAAACACACAAGACGTGGAGCTATTGGATCGAAATTATTAGAAGTACTGGTGCAATTATTAGTTCTCGAACAAACACCTTCTGGAGAAATAGGCTCACGACCACTCAGTATTCGCCAGCTTGCAAAAGAAATACGAGACAGATATGGCTTGATAATTGACGGCACCGATGAACCTCGGTTTAAGGATGCTGATATTAAGACACATCTGGCGTTCAAAGAAAACATGAATGCGCTCAAAAACAAATTGCGCCAAATTGGTTTCTATACTGATTTGAGTGATGCTTCTTCTTTGCAGAAGATTCGTCCGAGGTATAAATTCAACCATTAATAAAAGAAACAATGAATATAATAAAAGCATATTACGACCATATTCTTGACATATTCATGGAAGTATATGGCAAAAGCATAGAGTCTGCACAACCTGGTAATTGTATGAAAGTCACAAGCCTTTCATTAGACATACTACATGACTTGTATGCCCGCTTGTCTCTGCTTAACACAAAGACTCTATTTTATATACTCACAGAAAATCCAGACATGACAGGTTCAGAGTATATAACACCTACAAAGTTGATTGAGCTCCGAAATGATTTAACAAAATCAATTCTGGTGCTTATACCTGTCAATAGCTCAACTTCTGCTGAGGATTCCTATGGTAATGCTACTTTTAGGGAGCTAAGCATTTCTAATTTTGATGAAATACTATATCAAAAGCTTGAAACACAATTATCTGGGAAACAAGCTATAAAGGATACATTGAATTACGTAGGGAAAGCTCTTGACTGTACACTTCAAGATAAGATTAAATATCTGCTTTATGTTATCTTAAATGGAGGAACAGATGAAGCTATTGGAAACGGTTTATATTTGCTAAACTTACTTCCTGACTCCTCATTAGTTTCAAAGAAAGAATATATTCCTCAATTCCTTGTTAAAAATGACGAATGTATTTCTGTAATGGCTGATTATTCAATGGGTATTGCAGATAGAATTAGTACAATTCCTGTAAAACCGGGCACAATTCAACAAAATGTAGCAAAATTTTTACGTGAGAATAACTCACTAATTAGCAGAAAAGACTTATGTGCGCAAGTTTTGGAGAAGTATCCTCAATTGAATTTTTCCAATTGGTATAGCTATCTAAAGAACATAACTGAATTAGGTGTACTACATGTAACAAAAGTTGAATTAGGTGGTAAAGTCTTTCGTCTTGACGGTGAAGATATAAAACTTAAGATGGAACCGAGTAAAGGAGCCAAAGTCAAGCTACGAATCTACTTTTCACCCAAGCCCAGTGCTTATACAGAACTGAAAAAAGTAAAGATTGCCATCATGAATGGTGATGGTTTCTATAAAGAGACTGATGTAGTAACTAAAAAAATATCTGAAAACAACAAGGATTATCGTGACATAACATTTTCGCTGAATAACGCCTTTGAGAACGGAACATATTTTTTCCATGTATATGCAGAAAACAATGATGGTACTGAGTTAAATGTATCAGATGTATTTAGGGATGAAGCTATTCAAAATGAATGGGAAAAGATTAAAGCAACCGGTAATATAAGTAAAGAAGAGTTTCAACAGCAAACCAGACGTTTGCTGACCTCAGACAGTGACACGTTCTTTTTGCAAGTCGTAAACGCTACGGATGAGCCGGAGGAAACAGGAACTCGTATGAAGATAAACAATGTCCTTCAAGCGTATTTCCGCTATCGTATAGAACTCAATCGAAAAGGACAGGAACTTACTATTCCTCAAAGGCAAGCAATAAACGACAAATCTGGGAAAACATCTGACGATGAATATAAGAGTTGGCAGTTTGCAACACATATAAAAACTTTTCAATTACGATATGATACAAACAACAATTATCAGATTCCACTTTCAATCAAGCTTCTTGAATTGGAAGAGACGATTCTAAAAAACAGCAAAAAGCTGGGCTATATTGATGCTATAATATCAGATAACTATACAGATGAGGCTCTCAAATCAATAATTCCGCGAGAAATAGATGATTTACAAATACCTCAATCTCTTATTGAGAAAAGAGTGTCTTTATTTGAAAGCATTCTAAAATCAGCACCAGATAGGACTGGAGTAATTGAGACTTACGAAGTATTTAACCACATCGGTGACATAAAGGAGTATATTCATGAGTATCATGTATGGCTAAAATCTCTTGATGAAAAGAATATGAGTCAGTCATTAGCTGTTCTCATACAAAGTATTGATACGGTTTCTCTTCAAATAGAGATGCCAGATGACAGAATTGCTCATGCCAAACTGCTAACACCTCTACATCCTATCAGACTGGGATGGTTAGTCAATATATATGAGCAATATGAAGAATGGGAGGCCAAAACAGCAGAAGATTCTCGCTACAGAAAGCCTGATGTTTGGTATAAGAAATTGGACAACTTGTTCTATGGAGATTTACTTCAGGATGTTGCTCCATTAGTTATGCGCGACATTCATAATGAAGACTATCTCCAATATGTTGGTGAACTCTGTTTTAGCTGGGGATTCTATGTTAATCCTCAGCAGTCTGGTGATGACACCTTTTCAACAGGATTTCGCCAGCTAAAAGCATATGTGTCCCAATTACTTAATATCGGCGTTCAGTATCGTATAGATTCTGATGTAAACAAGCAGATGGTTTACCGTCTGATTTGGAAATATATAACACAGCATCCTTACACAAACAAACTTATTATAAATATATTCAATGCCGGCGATGCAGCTGTTTTCGCTGACAACCTCGTCATGCTTGAACGTGATACCGCAAATACACCTTTTGATATTCATTACGAAATCAGAATGTTTTGCGACGATAAGCGCTTTCCTCAAGGAGAAGCATTAAGAGACTTATTAAATCCGGATACCCAAGTATCAGAAGAAGCCGAGAATTTTTCTCAAGCAGATGACAATAGGTTATTTCCCAAATTGCGTTTTTCTGTCAATAGCGTAGATGAATTTACCAATGACCCTAATAAATATCCTGCACATCTTTCTTTCTTGGTAAATCCATTTCCAACTAAAGCGTCGCTTAAACGTTCAAATACACGGCAACAGTCATTTTTCTTAAATGGCGTTATCACCCGTCCGATAATTCAAGTAGAAAAAGCAGAAAAGGGTTATATGTGGCATAGATATATATCTGAAGCACCATTAGCAAATCCTGTATCAAATTTTTCTAATGAAACTCAGGAACTGTTTTCAACTCTTCAGTGGATAATTGCAAACTCTATGACTACAGATCATGAAGTATCTGTACCATCGCTTACGCTAAGTATCAAAGATAAAAACTCCATCCTACTGTCATATGTGCATGATATTAGCGATTGGGTAATAACTTTTGATAAAAACATGGGGCCGGAATTCTATGATATTCCATGTAAAGAAGGTGAAACTCCATATCTTTTAGACTATCTTCCGGGTGTAGAATTAAACGGTATATCATCATTCCTGACTTGCAGACCGACATCAGAAATAGAAGGATTATTAGTACCTCATTTTAAGAGCTTTGGCATTAATCTGAGTGATAAAGAATCATTTTTTGAACTTTTAGCTGATATTCGTTCTGTTTCAAGTAGCATGATAATGCAATTTGGAAGCACTAGGAATAAAGCTTTTGAAGTATTGGGTACAACTTTGATGAAACGAATGCTACGGAAAAAAGGACTTGTTTCTGATTCATTTATAATTCCTATAGACCTTCACCAGGAGTTGTTCCGAGATATGGATGCAGAATCACACGAGCGTGCTGATAACCTATTAGTTGATTTTCATACAAATAAGAGAGAGATTGTTTTCACAGTAATTGAAATCAAATGTCGTCAAAACTTATCTGATGATGAGCTTTTAGCATTACAGGAAAAAATGCGTCATCAAATAGACAACACTATTTTAGCTCTCAGAAAACATTTTGATATTGATTTTCAAACTCCAGATCGGCTTGACCGGGAATTGATGACACTTGAATTGCAGTCTTTACTTATGTTTTATTCAAAACGTGCAGCAAGGTATCTGTATCTCAATGAAGAAACAGTAGATGAATATGAGAAGTTCATCCTTTCTTTAATTCAAGGGAATTATACAATCAGATTCAAGAGGCTCGGATTAATATATCAATTCGGTAGTACTGAGTATCAAAGGAAAGATGACATGAACGGGATTTTATACTATATCATGGGCAAGCCAATGATTGAACGTATTCTCGACAAAGACATGTCTGTCAAGACAATTGATTTGGAAATGATGAATGCTGATGACGATTTCCGCACTGCCTTTGAGAAATCTGATCGATTGATGCGCGAAGAATCCTTTAAATTAAGCCACAACGATGAAGAGTTACCATCTAAAGAGATAGATAATGTAGAGTTTTTTGAGGAATCACGAGGAAATATTATTGATTCTTCAGAATATGAGAAAGTAAAGGATAAGCCTAATTCCGAAGAAAATCCAGTTAACGAAAATCTTTCAGATTTAGAAGAAACGAACTCTGATAGTAACGAAAAAGAACAAGGCAATAATACCAAAACAAATCCAAAACAAGAAGAGATAACTGATAATAAGGCACCAGACTACGATATTCTCATCGGAAAGACTAGTGGAAGTGAACAATATGGTATTCTTGGTGAAAGTATCAATGGCCATAAGAAAATTGCTATTGATCTGAGTGAGACGAATACGATAAGTCTTTTCGGCGTTCAAGGTGGAGGTAAAAGCTATACAATCGGAACCATCACGGAGATGACCCTAAAGCAGTTCCCCAACATAAATCTTTTGCCTGCCCCTATGGCCAGTGTCATCTTCCACTACAGCGAAAGCATGGATTATGCGCCAGAATTTACCTCGATGATTTATCCAAATGACGAGGTTAGTCAGTTGAAGAAGCTTAAAGATATTTATGGAGCGGAGCCTGATAACATTAATGATGTCATCATGCTTTGTCCTGTTGACAAATTGGAAGAAAGGCAGGAAGAGTATCCTTCAATAGAAATTCATCCAATAGCATTCCACTCTACAGACTTAAATGTTCAAGATTGGATGTTCCTATTGAAAGCTGTTGGAAATGAGTCCACTTATATAAATCAGCTTCGTGCTATAATGAGAGCGAACAGAAAAAATCTCAACCTTAATAGCTTAAAGCAAAGTGTTGATGCGTCGCCATTGCTTTCGGCTTCACAAAAAGCACTGGCACAACAACGTTTATCGTTTGCTGAAGAATATATTGATGATAGTCGGAAATTGGGTTCTTTACTCCGTCCTGGTCGCTTGATTATTGTGGATTTGAGAGATGAGTTTATTGACAAAGATGACGCCCTTGGCCTTTTCGTGATAATGTTGAATATATTTGCTGGTGTTAAAGAATATCAAGGTACCAGATTCAATAAATTCATTGTTTTTGATGAAGCCCATAAGTATATGGATAACAAGGACTTGACAAGTACTATTGTTACTGCTATACGAGAAATGAGACATAAAGGAGTGTCAATGATGATAGCAAGTCAAGATCCAATGAGCTTACCAACAGAAATAATTGAACTTTCGTCGATAATGCTGATGCATAAGTTCAATAGCCCCCAATGGGTTAAACATGTACAAAAATCCATAACCCAACTACAAACATTATCATCTTCAGATATGGCTACATTAATGCCAGGAGAAGCTTATTTATGGGCAACTAAATCTACCGACAAAGGAGTTACGAGCCGTCCTATGAAAATAAGTACAAGGCCGAGAGTAACTAAGCATGGAGGTGATACAATTAAAGCAGTGTAATGAAAGTAATTAAATATAGTAACATAGGATGCCGTGAAATAAATCAAGACTATCTCGCATCATCGTCGTTTGATCAAGACAAGAGTATTTATCTTGTAGCGGACGGCATAGGTGGTTATGACTGCGGAGAGATTGCCTCAAAAATTGTATGTGATAGTTATATTCACGGATTAATCAACAATCTTTCTATAGATGAAGCAACTAAAGAAGCCTCAAGAAACATTCAAGTAGAATGTCAGAACTTAGGTATTTCAAAGATGGGAAGTACTGTGGCTGCTGTATTCTTGAATGGTTTACAAGCTTCAATTTTTTGGGCAGGTGATTCAAGAGTTTATGTCTTTAGAGATAAACGTCTTTTGTACCAAACAGAAGATCACTCTCTATTGAATGAACTAAGCCACGTAAGAGAACTTACTTTTGACGATAAAAAACGATACAAGCATATAATAACACGTTCTATCATGGGCAATGCTGATGACAAGGTTGATCATGATAGCCTCGATTTATGCTTAGGAGACGAAATTCTAATATGTACGGATGGTATGTATAATGATTGTCCTATTGATTATTTAATAGAATCAATTCGTACGAATAATCTTGACATAGAGAAACAAAATAATAGTTTCATGGATAATCATTCATTTATATATATATTGTTATGAGAATTGAATGTGACAAAGTCTTAACCATAGATGATTTTGATGAATTGTATTCTACATGGCATGGTCGAACATTGACTGTTATGGGAGAATACATAAAAATTAGTCAAGCAGGAATACCTTCGCGCTATTTTGACACAATATATTTGTTCGAGAGCACAGGAATTATGATTGGCTTCAAGTATGTTAGTGCCTTACCTGAATGCTATGTCTCAACCCAAGACGGATTTGAGTCTGATTGTTATGTCGATGCAGCACTATACTTATATCAAGACAAAGGAAAGACATTCGCCGTTGTAAAACGTAGTTACAGGAACGTTGATCTTCGTAAGCAAGTTATTGGGTTAACAATAATCGACACAAGCAATTTGATGCCTCTTGATAAAAGATATACATGGCCAATGTGGGATAGTATTGAGTCAATACACAATGGCGCAGTCCTTATAAAAAAGGAGAATGCTCTTATGGACTAGCAAGCATTGATAAATTTCCGACTTGCAATCTTGTGAGAAATGCTTTTTTAATAAAACAAGATGACTATGAAGGAAACATTTATCTTATTTACAGTTCAAGTAAAGCTATAGATATGAAGCGAATAGATTTTACAAATAAATTAGCTAAAATCAAGTAGATATTATGATTCTAAATAGTCTGATAATTGATGCGATTAAGAAAAAGTCAGAACTATGTTTTGATAAGGCAAAAGACTATAATATCTTATGCGATAAAATATTTTCATCAACAAATAGAACCATTGGCGTTAATACCATTAAGCGGTTGATGGGATATATACTAGATGACCGAAAAACGAATGAATATACATTAAATACTATTGCAATGTATATGGGGTTTCAGTGTTGGAATGACATGTATGGTGCCTTTCGTTTAGATAGTGAGTGGAATTATTCTGATGATACAGTATATGTTCAAGATTTACATTTAGGCTCTACTATCAAGATTAAGTACTTGAATCGCACGATTATATTTCAAGTTATCATATTTAAAGGGATTCAAGCACTTAAAGTAATTGAAGCAACCAATAGTAGTTTGAAAGCAGATGACATTCTATTTGTAGAACATTTAAGAAAAGGAGAAATACTCGAATCTAAAGTCGTTTATAGAGGAGACAAAATAGGTAATTATCGCACTAATGGTGAAATTTTGGAAATGAAAATAATCAAAGTGTAAGCAGTAAGAATAAAAAATTAATTTATGAAAGATACGTTGAAAGTAATACAAGTAGTGGTTGGCGATATCATACATTTCAATGTCGATGATATAGTTAATGCACCCAACAATAGTTTGTTGAGAGAAATGGAGGTTGATGGTGCGATTTGCAGAACAGTTGAAAAAGATTTACTGAAGTAATATCGGACGCTTGGCGGCTATTCTACAGGAGAAAGTAAAATAACTGAAACCTACAAATTTTTATGCAAAAAGATTATACATACTAAACTAATGGCTTGTATTTCGTTTCTGAAAAGAAAGATATATGGAAGATCGTTCACTTATCGCTATAACTTCCTTAAAGAATACATTATATACTACACTTATATATTTTATGGAGAGAATTTAGATCTATATTCGACAGGATCCTATGGTTTGAATGAGCTTCCGGGAATTAGAGTGAGGGCTATTTTACAAGAAGCATTGAAAATACATTACGACAACATTCGTTTTTTGTAATACCTTCAAATATTTGTAAATTAATATTAGTAATATAAGATAACCATTATGATACAAGATAAAGATACCAATTTTGTTTACATAGCAAATAAACTTAGTCAATGGAAAGGCTATAGTGCATTTTGCAAAGAATTAATATCGATTTTTGATGAGTTGAAAATTCCTTATGGAAGAATTTATGATGCAAAAGATATTTGGACGAGGGATTTCATGCCTATACAGCTTGAAGAAAATGTTTTCTTGAAATACCAATATGCTCCAGATTACCTAGTCAAGATTGAAAAGAGAAAATCATACATCACAGATTGTACAGAAGCGTGTCTAAAATTAGGCGTACAATATAGAGAGACAGATATAGTAATTGATGGAGGCAATGTTGTACTCTGTGGTGATAATGTGGTTATGACCGATAAAGTTTTTACAGAAAACAACAGGGATAAATATGATGTTGACTTTCTCAAACAGTTAGAAGACACTTTCGGACATAAAGTGATTATTATCCCATGGCACGCTACTGGTACATTAGAAGATGAAGAAGCTGATGTTTATGGACATGCTGATGGGTTTATAAAATATTGTGGTGCAAATCGTATTCTCATGGGTAATCATCGTGATTCTGAAGAAGATGAAGCTATTAAGATTCGTCAAATACTTGAAGAAAACGGTTATGCGGTAACAGAAATGTTATTTACAGTACAAAAACCTAGATACGACCTGAATTGGGCATATATCAATTTCCTTCAAGTCGGTAATAATATTATTTTACCGAAGTTTGGCATCAATGAGGATGAACAAGCAAAACGGTTTGGCCAAATAGCATTTCCCTATTGTCGAATACGGCAAATAGACTGTAATGTCATTGCAAAAGATGGAGGTGCGTTGCATTGCATAACATGGAATATAAAGAAATCATAGACAATAAACGGATAAAGTATTATTTACCAGAATATTTTATAGTGCCATTTAAGCACAAAAATTATCTTTCGTCCTTTTATAAATAAAGTAGCTCGCCATAAACAGTCTTCATTTATGACGGGCTATCGGTTATATCATTTATTGTATCGAAGAGATTTAATACAATTTTGACAGTGTCTTGGACAAGCTAATAATTGGAATGGCTGTCATTTCCAATTCATTTTATGGCGTTTGATTACTTATTTTTATTTTATTGCTGTCCGATAAAACTTTTCAAACCCTCAATAACTTATTGATATACATAAAATTAAGCAGCAATTTTAACAAAGAGGCTTATCTATAAGAACAATACTGATAATCAGCCTATTGAATATGTTTATCGGACACTAATGTTTTTATTTAATAAAAAGAATCACTATAGGCCAATTTCATTTATGGCTGGTTACTCGGCTATACACACAAATGTATTAAAGATTCTAATACAATTTTACAATTTCAGACAATAAATCTTCTATATTATCACATTGATTGGTATCACAATGTATGTGATGACCAGACTTAAGATATTTAAGCCAACAGGCCAACATATCACGATAAGTTTCATCTAAAGTATCGAGAGAAGAATATTGCCCTACATAATTATTATAGGCCCCCCATGATTCGTTAGATACAGGATAAAGAGATCCATTATGTCGAATATCGGTAGGAAGGACATGCGCATATCCATCTTCATCAATCACGAGTTGGTTACCTCGTCTATCATCAGCATTCCTCATTTCATTTTCAATCTCTTCTTTCGTAAAAAGATGATGCGGCTTACCTATCAGACAAAACTCTATATCAAAATAACATTTTATATTAAGATTCGATATGTCAAATCCTTTACATTTATTTTGAATTGAATCATTAAGGTCATTAACGATGCTAATAGCTACATCTCTATCATAAACCTGATACTTTTCCATACTCTCATCATCTCCTTCACGAATCATTCCATCTGAGCAAAGATACCATCCTAAATTATATAGCCAAGAACTATAAGAGCCAAATTTGAATTTAAAACAGAAAGCAATATTTCCATTTTCTTTTTGTTCTTGTATAAATTCTGAAAAATCCCATAATTTAAAAGACTCTTTTATAAAATCGTCAGGTTTAGGTAATTTTTTCTCATCAACATTTATCTGTAAACATAAATTTGGTTGCCTTTCCGGATATGGATGATCACCAAATTCATGCATATTCAATATTTCTTCCTCCTTGTAACCTTTTGAAACACCATACGCTATTTCTTTTTGCATTCGTTCAAAATAATTACGCAACTCTTCGTTACTCATCATAGCATGACGCCCATCATAAGTAGAAGGTACATGATTGTATGGACTGATTTTCATTACAATAAGGAACTTTCCTTGTGTAAATCTGTTTACAATTTTGTAATCTATAGGAAGTGGTAACCCTGAATCATAATCATATACACCATATACAGCATCATCAGCTTTAACATAATGTCCAGGAGTATCTTCTACAAGAAGTTGATCACCAAATCTTGATACAGGAACTCCATCAATTGGCTCTACATTTTCTGCTTCAATGAAGAAATAATTCCAACGCGAATCTTGGAATGATTCAAAATATAATGCTTTAGGCTTTATGACATTAATACCTCCTTTTGTATAAATATATATAAACCCTGCTTCTAGAGCAATATCTGCATAAGAAAAATCCAATCCTCCACTTTCTGGCAATAGCATATGATTCATTGCAGAAGAAGATGCTAAGACATTAAGTACTCTAACAATTGTTGTAGGATCTTGGTATTCTGTTCTAACTGGAACATCATCTCTAAAAATACGATTAGCGACAAACCTCCATTCATTCAATTCCTTTTTTAATCTATCACTATAAGAACTTAGCCATTGTGAAAGGTAGTTCCCGAATTGTTTTATATTAGGACGTGCTTTCGGGTCATTTGTTGTTCCTTGGTAAAGTAATTCTTCGATTTCTACAAGATATTCATTCTTTAAATGATCATAAAATCGTAATCCATGAGTATGATCTATTGATGAATACTGCCCATCAAATCCTTTTTCATCATCGGAGAGAATCATCCAAAGCGTTTTAGCCAATGAATAAACATCTGCTTTAGAACCATCTGCACCCTTAGGATTGCGCTTCATTTCTGGAGCAATTGTAAAGATTGCCCCTAATCCTTTATCATTACGAGTAAAATTATTATTATTGTCAGGAAATTCCACAAGTCCAAAATCACCAAAGCAAAGTCGTTCCTTATAATAATATATGTTATCTGGTTTAATATCACGATGATGTATTCCAAGATCATGAAGTTTCCCTAAAGTTTCTGTTAGATCTATGAATCCTTTTATGACAGTAGTTATCCAAGAAGAATAGTCGATTTTATTTATTTTGTACGGATCTTCTGTACATTTAGTCCGCATATCATTTGACCATTTCATTATTGGAGTAGCAATAGGCATAACGTACCAATAATTATCTAAATCGAAATCAAGAATCGGCATTATTCCAGATATACTAGCATTATCTTTCATTATCTTTACCTCATCATGAAATCGTTGTTCTTTTTCTTCGCTTCGTACAGACAAATACTTTAAAGCTAGCAATTCTTGCGAATTTAAAGGAATAACAGCAAATACTTTTGCATTTCCGCCTTCACCTATCATTTCGCCAAGCTTATATTTCGTTTCAATGCTTTCTTTTTGTTTATTTGTTTTTCCTTTTGAATCCATTTAATTTTATTTGAATATAGTTTAAATTATAGATTATCATTTATATAATTTGTATATTGGATAATAGCCTCAATATTTATATACTATAAAATTTCTAATCTTTTCAAAATCAGATGAAATTTCTTTCTCATTCAAGCCTGCTTTCACCGCTACAGCAAACAGATCTTCTTTTGTTGGCTCAATCTTATCATTGATTGAAGTAGTACGAAAGCCATTGATGCCATCACTAGGCAGCAAGTCATAAGCCGGAGCAAAATGCCAATCCCCATCACGATAAATGAAGGAAAAGTTTTTAGCATGGTCATCTTTGTTGCCTATCAGATAGTTGAATACCATCAGTCGGTAGACCTTCCACAGCTCGGCTATGCTATGTGTCAGCATAGCACAAACTTGAAATATATGAGCGTAATCAATGCTTGGTAAACGATAATCTGCACCGATAAGGCCAGCCATACTTACTACATGCAACTTGCCATTAGGAGTTCGATCAAATCGTTCTACACCAAAATATTTATCCTCAAAAAGACGTGTTTCCGGCATTTCAATTCCGCATTGCTTGGCAAGAAGCGAATAACGGTATTCATCTATACCAATACTCTGCGGATCTCGTTTGGCACGGAATTTTACCAACCACTCCTTGTTATCATAGCGAACAAAGATTTTAGGTCTTGCACCTCCAGGCGAACCACCGCGATCTTGAAACTCCTCAATACCTTCGCCTGTATAATCGTCACTATCCAATATTTGTTCTGCTTCCAATGCCAATTTCTCGAAATCTACATAATCCTGTCTTGTAATAACACTATTATCCGGACGAAACTCCAATGCTCCACGTCCTGTTGAGCCAACCAATGCAAGGCGATCCAATAAAGTTAAAGTCCGTGGACTGATACCTTTTTGTTGCAAGTACCTGTCCAGAACAAGCAAGCCCCATCCATCAGGTAAACAATCATCGAAAACACCAAATCCTCCTTCAAATGGACGAGGTTTGGCAATAAAGACACCACTCCGCAAGGGTAATTCGAATGGTGATATGGAAAAACCTGAACCAATCCATTCGGCTGAATATTCAAATGCACATAACCCCTCTTTAGTTAGCGCTAAGCGCCCGACCAACCGATTATCATATATCACTTCAATTTGCTTGATATTATTCATTTTTCTTACCTCTTTTACGGATAACATTTTGTTCGTTTAATACATCGTTTAAGGATTGATATTGTTTTTGCGCAAAAAGAGTGTCAAATTCTGATAACGAATTTAAGGCAAATCCTATTTGAAGCAACCCTTTTAAAGATATTTCCCCGGTCTGTTCAAACCGACGGTAAGTAGCAAACTTAAGTCCGGCTCTTGTAGCTATGCCTTCTTGAGTTAGATTTAGCTCCAATCTCCGTGTTTTTACTCTAGCGGCAATTTGCTTCGCTACATCATCCGGAGTTGATAAATTAAACGATATTATATTATTCATAAGGTGACTATTACATACATAACAAACAAAATATTGTTTATACAAAGATAGTGATAATATTTCAAAACCAAGCAACTTGAAAGTTCTTTTTTAGCTTATACGAATAATATCTCTATTAACTTGAATCTGCCGTGTTTTTGTACCTTTTCTCATCAAAAAACGCCATTTTTCACAAGTTTTTGTACCGCACATTTTGATATTCAAGAAATTACACTTACTTTTGCTTTCTAAAATGGAGGTACAAGCCTAGAATGGTGCTAAAAATCACTAACTTACACATTATCAGATACTTGCCAACCTACTGGTTGTACCTTTTAGAGTGCTATACTATTGACAATCAACGATATACACATACTACATCGTACTTTTGCAGCATTTAAAGTATTGTGAATAAAAAAACTGCTTTTGGTGTGGTTCTTCCGCGACCAAGAAAAAATAGTCAAAAAAGGAACAAACAGCTATATAAATGTAAATCTTTCGGTCGTCAGTTCGTAGGAGGTTTCCGTCTCGATGACGAAGTCTTAAAGTCCGAATACATTGAGGGAAACCAGACCTTAGATCAGTTTGCTTCTAAATATAATGTTAACAAAAGTACTATTGGGCGTAGGTTCAAATCTATGTGTCATGTCCATGTGATTTCCCGTCATAAAGAAGTGGTCATTAATATGGATACAACCTATTGGGGGCGCAATTTTGGCCTCATGGTCATTAAGGATTCTTTTCGTAACAAAATACTGTGGCACAAATCTGTCCGTACAGAAACCATTACGGATTATCTCAAAGGTGTGGAGTTCTTGCGTTCCCATGGATTCATTATTCACGGTATTGTCTGTGATGGACTACGCGGCTTGTTTCAATCCCTCCGACAGTATAAGGTACAAATGTGCCAGTTTCATCAGATAATGATTATAAGACATTATCTCACAAAGAAACCAGATATGAAAGCCTCACAAGAACTACTTGCAATCTCCAAAATGATTACACATACCGATAAAGAGGGCTTTATACGTACATTGGAAAAATGGCACGAGCATGGAGTAACTTCATAAAGGGACGAACTATTGACAGAAAATCCGGGAAATCAACCTACACATATCCAAGACTTAGAAGTGCTTACCTCTGCTTGAAAAGAAACTTAAAATGGCGTGAACATTTCAGGATTACCCCAAATCACATCTAACAAGGCGAAAAGACCTCGTTACATGAACACGACATCATTCATAGAAAAACTCGGAATTATTCGGCAGAGAGCTGGACAGTTTTATGATTTGCCTGGTTGGTATGCTATTGATATTGTTTTCCCTAATTTTCTATATCTATGGCCAAATTTCACTATCAGAATCAAGTTATGAATGTCCAATGAACAATACCACATACTCTCTTACAAAAACTGGTTCATAATTATGCGAACTTCTATCATGGACTTTGGCAAACGTGATTTCCTTAACTGGATAATCTCAGCTACAACTCCATTGAAAATCCGGCAAACAATCTCATATTTGCAAGTATGAAAAGTTAAATATGCTTTCCAAAATCAACCATTTGTAGGACCTGTTACTGGACTAATATACTCGCGATGTCGTATCGCGGGATTACGCCTTGTTTGCCCGATGTATACCTTGCCATCTGGAAAAGTATATTTATAATGTATCCTTTCATTATTATGGTATATTACTATTCGATAAATATTTCATTGACATAGCGTTTTTAACTTATTTGTAAAATCGAAATCACTAAATTAAATCCAATCATATCACTGCACTCTACATTGATATTATCCGTTATTCTAATTGTTTCCTGTATATAAAATCCAGTGTATTACCATCTTTATCTTTCCACTCATTCCATCCATTGGCTGGCCGCCCTATACAAAAATCGGCGGCTGTACTGGGGCTGGAGAAGGTTTTGTCAGAATCCATTATCCAAACACCGTTATTCAAAGTAGCATATTCCTCGACCATCTTTTCTCGCTTTGCTTTCCATGTAAAAGAAGGAACGCAATTATTGGCGATGATACTACCCTTTAACACAGTAAATCCTGCAGAATTATAAAATCCTTTTGCATTACAGCCTCGGGCTTTTGTATAAAACAGGTGCTCTTCCTTTGGCTGGGATATTTCAAAGATGTCACAACCAATGAATGATGCGAGGAACCTGATATCCTCAAAAAACTCATCCATGGCATCTCTCTGATGTTCGGGAAGATTTGGAGCTTTGGGAATCTGCTTGTTCTCATTCAATACAAACGAGTTCGACTGTTTGGCTACTACAATTGCGCGATATTCCAGATATTGCACGTCGGCTTTGGTCATATCTTCGTCTTTTGAAACAAAGACAAGCGCTTTCTGCCAGAATGCTTTTTTGCTGTCATGGTCTTTTACCCGTTCCTTAAAATTTTCGGTTTCTCCGATATAGGCCTGCGGTTTCGTCACCTCATCTTCTCCGATCAGTATGTAGAACGCCGGCTTGTGCAGTTTCTCCTGCTCATTCAGATAGGCCAAGTTCGAGCGTGGAATTACAAACATCTGACAAATCTTGTTGCTGATGAATGCATACTGCGTTCCTTTTGGATCGCCGTCAATGAGGTATGTAGTTATTGTTTTTCCCATAATGGTAATATTTATACAACAAATTCATTTAATTCTTCTTTCAACTGTTTCCAATTCGGGAAATATTGAGTTAGTAAAGCTGTATACTCTTCATTGTGTAATCTAACTTTGATATGTAATAATTCATGTACCACAATATATTCAATGCAACGAACAGGTTTCTTGATTAATTCAAGGTTAAAAATAATATTTTTCGTACTGTGATTACAACTTCCCCACAATGTTTTCATCTGCTTGATTTCCCATTTATTTGCCTTTACCCCTAAAAGATATTCCCATTTCGCAATTAGAGGAGCAAGTATCGATTTAAATTCAGATCGATACCATTCTCGTAGCACCTCCGCTCGACGCTCTGCAGATGCTCCATCTCGAACATATAGTTTAATATATTCATTCCCCTGAATCTCTACTTTTGCAGGAGCATTATGATACAAAACCTTTAAACGGTATCTTTGCCCCTTAAAGTAATGATTCTCCCCAGATACATATTCACGGGGTGTTTGGCGATTCTGACCAAGAATCTGGGTTATACGTTGATTTATCCACGGCATTTTTGTAATCAAGAATAATCGCACAGCCTCCTCAGTCATTCCAATAGGTGCAGACACATGAACACGAGCATTAGGTGGATATATTGTAAGATGTATATTCTTAATTTCCTTCCACTCGACTTCTGCAAATATATTAGAAACTTTAATAATAGTCATTAGTATTCTTTTTGTGCAACGATCAGCTGCATTATATCATCGAGCTTATCTTGTTCTACTCCTTTCAATGCACTTTCAACAGCCCTTCGCAATGCTCTCATCTTTTTCAGACCACTACTGTCCATATCCCTAAAACCATCGCGAGCATTTGCTTTGATAATTTCGTGAATACGGAGTGCCAAAGCTTCATTTCCTCCAAGATTATCATAAAGAGCTTGTTTCCCCTTTGTATCAATGGTTGCAGGGTATTTTGTCTTAATGGTCAATCGAGCCTCTTTCAGTTTCTCAATGAGTTGTTTTATCAATTCCTTATATTGGATCTTACCATCTTTCTGTTCTTGAAGCAGGTGGTTGAGCAAATCAGACATTTTATCAAAGTAGGCCGGATTGTTCGGACGCTCACTGATAATCATCTTTCGCATATTTGCCGCCAAAATCTCTGCAACAGAACGTTCATTCTGCTTGATTTTCTTTGGCAGCGCATCAATCGCCTTATCACCCTCCGTATCAATCAAGTCGAGAAATGAGATATCGGCTAAATCCACCAATTTCTCACTATCTTCTGCTCGTACATAGTTATCAATAAGCTGACGCATTGCTGGATCATAATATTTCAAATCGAGCGCATCTCCACTTTTTAATTTTATTTCATCTTTGATATCATTAAAATAGTCAACCTGCTTTTTGATATCGGCAGCCTCCTCTGCTGTATAGCCAGCCTGTTCCATCTCATTGGCTATGTCAATATAACGGCGCACCAAACGCGACACAAGTTTATAGAAGGTTTCGCGTTTATTGGCATTCCCCTCACATTCATTTTGCTGATTTTCAACAGGAGTATTCTCCGCATAGACAAAATATGCAAAATAACCTTCTCGCGTTTGCGGATGTATCACCTCACACATCGTATATACTGCCTGTAATGACTCTTCCAAGGCCTTGCGACCTTCGGCAAGACGAGTCAAAAGAAGGCCTTTAACATCGTCGGCATCGTAACCATTAAATGCCCCATTCGTATAATCCTCGATTGCACTCTTTACCGCTCCAAACAGATCTTGGTAATCAATAATATACCCGAAATCTTTTTCCTCACTATCTACTCGATTCACACGACAGACCGCTTGGAAAAGATTGTGATCCCGCATTTTTTTATCGATGTAGAGATAGGTTGCCGACGGTGCATCAAATCCGGTCAATAACTTATCTACGACAATCAGCAACTTCATATCTCCGGGATGGTCCGTAAACTCCTTTTTCGCCCAAGTTTCAAACTGTTCAGGAGTTTTGTCGCCGATCATTCTTTGGTATATCTCATATTTTGTGAGATCCTCGGTCTCTCCATCACCTTGATACTCGTCTTTTACCGATGCAGTACTTGCATCGTAACTTGTAACCACAGCGCAATGCCCTTTCAACTCTGTCGATTGAAAAACCTCCCAGTAACGACACGCCTGATAAATACTGTCGGCCACAAGCATGGCATTTCCATAGCCGCCTGCCAAAGCCCGTTTGGTACTCATATCTTGGCAAATATCCGCAACAATACGGTCGATACGCTCCTTACTGCTAAACAGCTTCTCCATTTTTGTCCAACGCTCTTTCAGAGCCGCCCGGGCGACCGAACTCAAACCCCTAGTCTTCGCGTCAAACCACTCATCGATTTTCTCTCGTTTGCCCAAGTATTGTTCTACATTTCGGGCCTCATAACGCAAGTCAAGAATAACCCCATCTTCTACGGCCTCATTAAACTTATAGCTATGTATATAAGAACCAAAGGTCTCTATCGATTTTTTCTTATCCGTATGGAGCAAAGGCGTACCCGTGAAACCTATCAGCATCACATCGTCACCCATTATATGCTTCATGGCTTCGTGAAGCATGCCTCCTTGTGTGCGATGACATTCATCAATAAAGACATAAATATTACCCTTCGCTCGAAAATCAGCGGGGAGCGATTTTGCCAACTCTTCAAGATACAAGTCGAGCGACTTACTTGCCTTCTTATTTCCTACCGATATGGCATCGCCGTCATTCTTATTGCCAAATTTGTGAATCAACGTGCAAATCAACCAAGGTTCGGCAGCATTGAGCATCTCAATCAGCTTACCACCACTCTTGGCTCGCTGAATCTGCTCCCCTGCATCTTTGAAGCCCGATTCTATTTGTTTGTCCAGCTCATCACGGTCTGTAATAATCACCACACGAGCATCACTTACGTTTTCTCGTATCCATCGGGCCAGCCAAATCATCGTAAGCGATTTACCCGAACCCTGCGAATGCCATATAATACCGTTTTGCTTCTTGCAGATTCTGGGTTGAGCTGCCTTGACGGCAAAATATTGATTAGGACGTGCCGCCTTTTTTACACCTCCATCGAAGATGATAAAATCATGGATATATTCCAATAACCTTGCGGGCTCAAAAAACTGCAACACACTACGATCCAACTCATTGGGATACTCACCCACTGTAAAATGCGATGGCTGGCACGGCTCGCCACACGGTTCTTTCCAACGCAACCAGAATTTTTCGGGCGTCTTGATTACACCATAGTGCAATCCCTCAGTATCGTTACCCGCAAAAAGTAACTGTATGGTCGTGAAGAATAGAGGAATATAACCGTCCTGCTGGTTACGGATATTCTGGCGAATACCCTCGTGAGCAGAGACCGTACTACGCTTGAGCTCGATTACGACAAGAGCAATACCATTGACATAAACGACCAGATCGGGACGGCGGTCGCTTTCGCCTTGAATGGTTACTTCCTCGGCTATCTGGAAATCATTCTCCATCGGGTTCGCCCAGTCGATAAGGTGCACCATCTTTTTCTTTTCGGTCACCTCGGCCTGTACATTCACGCCATAACGCAACAAAGTATACACCTCCTTGTTGGCGTTATATAATCCCCCACCAAGAGAGTTTGCCGCCTGCTTGAATTTAGCGATGGCACTCCGTATCTCTTTGTCGGTATAGCCACGCCGCGAGAGATATGCCGTGAGCAACGTTTCTTCGATATTGGCGTTACCCTCACGAGTCTCCCAATTCCCGAGATAGGTGTACTTTAATACATTCTTAAAAAGCCCTATCAACCTGTTTTGCGTTACACGCTCCTTTGCCCCGATGTTTGTGTCCATAAGTCTATTTTATCTTTAATCTTATTTGTCCTGTTAATAGTTTTTGCATCATGCCCGATTTTAAGAGGCGGTACTTGTCTCGCTGGGCTTCAAGGTCGGCAATCTCCTTATCCATATCGGTCAGAATCGTAGCAATCGCTATTTGCTCCATCTGATTAAGAGGAACATATATAGGAATTTCATCAAGACTTTTAAGTATTATTGTTGCAAAAGTTCCTTTTGCTTGCCGACTATCTACTTCGCGCTTAAAATTTTGAGACAACAACAAATAATACATAAACTCCAGATTAATAATACTACTAGGTATAATACCCAATATACCTTGCTTGGTCGCTACAGGAATTTTATTAATTGAGACATTCCCAATAGTTGCCCCATTAGTATATATAATACTATTAACTGGAACAATCCATGCTGAACTATTATTTATTCCCTCACTAGTAATAAATGAATTGCAAGACTCAATATATTTTGTTTCGGTATCTTCGATTTTAACAAAAGGGACATCTCCGTTTGCATAGAATCTCATATTATTGGTATCAGGAGTTCCCCCTTCAGATGCATATCTATACAAATCAGAAAATTTTTTTTCTACCCATGAGTCAGAAAAGCCGGGGAGACGTTTTTTGCCGGTTAGGAGTTGTTGCATTGCCCCCTGCTTAATCAAGCGTTTCTTGGCGATTTTTTTATCCACTGCCGCAATCAATCCATCTATATCACTCAGCGCCTCCGCAATAGCCTGCTGTTCTGCAATAGTTTTCGGGAAACTAATTTCAAGAGAATTAAGAAGATTCTTATTTAACCCTCCTCGTCCACCATCTCCTGATGAAAGCAATCGTAAATACTCATATTTACTGTCTACAACATAATATAAGTATAGAGAATTGTATTTATCATTAGGCAATATCGCAGCAATTGATTGATTAGTACACAGAGAAATATAATTATATGCAGCTGTTCCTCTTGTTTTTCCTTGTCCAGCCAAACCAATTAATACACAAAATGGAGGTATTATGCGTGTGCTTGAATTTAATAATCCTTCGGTTGTTATTCGACCTTTAACATCAAAAACAAATTTCTTATTTAGTTCTCCAGAACTCATCCACATAATACTTCCGCCCCAATACTCTGGACGTTGAGTACTAGGAGTACCTCCCGTAATAATCGAGGTGAAATCAGATATTCGTTTCACCTCCCAATCTTCGGGTATTATTCCCAACTCGGTTTGCTTATATCCTTGTGGTATATTCATATTTTCTTCAATGGACTTTTATCGGTATATAATTGGGATTGTTCACATCGCAACCTTATATTGCTTTGCCCAGCCGTTGTTTATATATGAAACAAGTTCCGACTTGATGTCTATTTTATTCTCAGAACTACTCATGTTTTTTATCATTTATAATACACTTGGGAAACATATTATACACTCTTATGGCATCTTCATATCTATCCTTAATCAGGACAAATTTCGGAGATTTTCTGATTTCAGAATCTGTAGCAATCATTGTGTCTTTATCACTTGAATAACAAGGCTGATTATACGAGGCTGCCGCAAACTCTTTTAGATTATTAAGTATAGTATCCAGCTCTTCATATTCATCAATCTGCAAACAATATTGTATTGCTTCCAATGCACTAACAAATGCTTTTACGCATTCCCCACTTTTATACAACATATAGCTACGATTGAGCGCAATGTCATAACGACTACGTGCCGATATTTTCTCTATCTTCTCTCGCTGGCTATTTATTTCCACCTTGAGTTTCTCCATCTCTGCAAGTTTGTTTTTTATCTCCAATGCATTGATGATTTGCCACCCAACTGCAAAAGTTACTAAAATACCAATCATAGTAACCATTACTCCAATGAAAGTATCAAGAGACACATCTGCAAGCGAGACATTACAGAAAATCAACAATAGAGCAATTACCAATATACCGACAACGGCTAATAATAGAAATATGATCTTGAGATTTTTCTTCATAATAACCAGTTTAATATCCCATCTGTTTCAAATGTGCAGCAACCTTTGCTTCTAAATCGGCTATCTCGGCATCAATCTCGGGGAGCGTCTGGGCGTAACGCTCCGCAAGAGCCGAAACTTTGGAAGTGAACTGCTGGCTGATACGCTGCATCTCGCCATCAAGGCGCAAGGCAAGCGATGCGAACCACTTCCGCTCGATAACCAAGCGCTTGATATCCGCCTCGGACAAATCGGCATACTTGACGACAAGAGCAGTAAGCAGGTCGTACTTGCACTCCTTGATCAGTTTCTTATTGAGTGATATATCACCTTTGAGGTCGAGATACTTTTGCAGTACGGCAATTTCGTCGGCATCGTTTTTTTTATCGAGCGCCTTCATTCGTTTCTTGATATTGGCATCAGTCATCTTACCATCGGGGAAGTTGCCCTCATCGAGGTAATTCTCCGCCTGCTCCTCAACCAATTCCGCAAGCTGTGTCTCATTTTGTGCCAGCAACTCCTCGGCCGCAGCAATAACATCGCGCTTCTCTGCAAAATACTCGTCGATAACGATTGGTACAGGTAGCAGGTCGCAAACGACATCTTCGGGCGTAGCAGCCTTTTTCTCTTTCTTCTTGGAAACTGGTTGTGGCGTGTACAGTTGTACCGTCCAGCCTCCGGACGAAATCATATAGCAATCATCTTGCATCGTTTCACCCCAGTAGTTCATCAAACTGTCATAGACATCATACGCATCGACAAGCGACTTATCTGCCTCGAAGACAGCCAACAACGAGTTACCCAGCTGCTCGATAAGTTTCTTGGGAGCAAAACCCGGGACGAGAGCGTAAAGTTGAGCCCGGTGAGAATCGCACCACTCGGCAAAACTCTTCTGGAACACCTCTTTCTGATTACGGAAATCTACATTCCCGGTAACAGCATCACGCACTGCCTCCGGGTTACACTTCAAAGAATAGTAACCTTTGCGCGTAAGATGGTCGCAAAAGAGGTCATCACAAAGCGACGGACATACCTCCCAATAGGTATCGAGTTGGTCTATATCGTGTTTGGGCAAGCCTCCATGAAGGTGTGCATCGATATCTTGCAGAATCTCCGTATCGGGAGCAGATATATAGCGAGGAATGTTGAGATTGTAATCGTTACGTTCAATCTCCTCCATAGGCACAAAGCGCGCATAATGAGGCACATCGCGTTGTGCTTGCCACACATCGACAATGCGACGAATATCCTGCTCTCGCAGACGATTCTTGGCTCCATCTTTGATATATCCACCTTTGGCATCGATCATAAACACTCCCTTACGCCCTGCTGCTTCCGACTTTTCTATAATGATGATACAAGCCGGAATACCTGTGCCGTAAAAAAGGTTGGCAGGGAGTCCTATGATTCCCTTGATATACCGTTTTTCGGCAACGAGATATTTACGAATCTGAGCCTCGGCATTGCCTCTAAAAAGGACGCCATGAGGCAAAATGCAGGCGGCACAGCCGGTCTGTTTCAGAGAGCGTACGATATGGAGAAGGAAAGCATAATCGCCATTCTTTTCCGGCGGAACACCTATTTTAATGCCTTCGCCCCAACGATGGTATTCATCTTCGAACTTTGCACTCTTCAACCACGACTTTGTTGAAAAAGGCGGATTTGCGACAATATAGTCGAAGGTCTTTAACTGGTCGCCTTCCTTAAATTGAGGATCATTAATCGTATCGCCTTGTCTGATATCGGCATAGATTTCATTATGGAGAATCATATTCATTTTTGCCAAACCGACAGTAGCATTGTCTTTTTCCTGACCATAGAGAGTTGCCCCACCGGGAGTTTCACACATAGCACGAAGAAGCAGGGAACCCGAGCCGCAAGTAGGGTCATAGATAGTCGTCTTTTTCCCATTTTTGGCATTTCCTAACCCGATAACCTCGGCCATCACACGACTGACCTCGGCCGGAGTATAAAACTGGCCTTTACTCTTACCGCTCTCTGTGGCAAAATTCTTCATCAGATACTCATAAGCATCACCTATAAGATCGTCATCTGCCGCTCTATTTTTGCTAAAATCGAGGTTCTCATTCTGGAAAACGGCAATAAGTTTACTTAGAGTTTCAACTTTATCCTTTCCTTTGCCCAGCTTGGTGTCATCTTCAAAATCGGCTACAAAAACGCCACCAAGTTGATTTTCCTCGGCAAGAGCAGCCATCTTTTTATTCATCTCCTCCCCAATATTCGGGTTACCTTTGAGAGCGACAAAATCCTCAAAGTAACAACCTTTAGGTATATCTATATCGAAACCTTCGTCATTACGCTTTTTATCGCTGATATATTTAACGAAAAGAATGACCAACACATAATCCTTGTATTGACTTGCATCCATACCGCCGCGAAGTTCGTCACAGCATTTCCACAATGTACTATATAGTTCTGACTTTTTTACCGCCATAATGATTTTTCTAAGTTCTATTTAATATTTCCGCTATTTTAGAATGGTTGTTTCCGCAACCACTCACTCATAAAACGATCGTAAATGATATACCCGCAAGGTGTCTGGTAGATCAATTCGTTGTCGAGCAGTTTCTTTAATGAAGCACTGACACTGCTCGCCGCACGAAGCCGATGTCGACTGATAAAATCTCCAGCCAGCACTTCTTTGACACACCCCTCTCGGGCAATAGCTTTCAACAGGCACACCTGACCGAAAGAATATGTTTTCAGCAAGTCTGCATACATGTAACTATACTCGGATAAAATCTGCTCTGTGGCGTATGCAACCAGTTCCATATCCACATTACGATCGTACCCGTACAGGCGGTTAAGGAGACACTGCACATACCAGGTATGACCCTCGTACTTTTCATATATTGAATTGAAAACTTCTTGATGCAATTTCACATTGTGCTCGGCAAAATGCCCTGTTGCAAAACTTGCGTATTCGTCCCGTTGTATCGGACCGATTGTAAGCGGTTGCGTACTTTGATAGAACGGCCTTCTCGACGAAGTGAACATCTCCTGCATCTGACGTTGTTTGCTGCCGACAAAGATAAAATTTACATTGGGCAGGAACTGGATATAGGAGCGCAACAATGCTTCAACACCTTTCTCCGGGTATTCAACAATCTGCTGGAACTCGTCTATGGCAACATAGCATCGTTTCTCTGACGAGCCCAGATACTCGAATATCTCTTTCAAAGTGTTTTCTTCCTCGGCCGGAGCCACATCTATCGTCACCTTAGGAACACCTGTCAATTCGTCAAAAGTAAACACGGGGCGGCAGCTGCGGACAAACTTACTTATACGACTCAAAGCCTTTTGCGGGGCGGAGTCCAGCTGTCCCAACACTGTACTGGCAAATAATCGTACAAAATCGCCTAATGACTGGGTTGAATAGATATCCAAATAGAAAGTATCGATATCTGGCTGCTGCTCTTTCAAACGGTAAAAGGCATGACGGATCAGCCCGGTTTTTCCCATACGACGGGGTGCTATCAATGTCACGTTGCGTCCATTGTGGAGAGCTTCGAGAATAACTCTAGTCTCCTGCTCCCTGTCGCAAAAGAGTTCTGGGCTGTAATATCCCGAAATAAGAAAAGGATTATTAGGCTTCATACTATTTCAATCATTCCGTTACAGATTTATCGTAACGCAAATATCGCAATAAAGCATAAGATGATAAAATAATCCGTTTAAAATTTGCCGTGCACGTCCACATAAGTTGTATGCAGTCTTGAGTGAATTAGTCTATGAGCGCCCTATTTTTTCTCAATATGAATTGACACATACCTGCCAAACAATATGTACTCTGTCAGACAACAAAATTGCCTTTACCTTATTCCCGCATTCATATATGCCAATTAAATGCATCGAAAGTAGAAGGGAACATAAAGTGCATCTTTTTCACTTAAAAAGTAAAGGGAACTTCTTGCAGAGTTTTTCCATACATTAAGTATTTCTGTGTAATCTCGGGAAGAAGATAGGGCAATTTTATATGACATATGGGTTTATCGAACATGATACTTATTAGTTGGTGGTTTGTGTTTGTGGCAATTGTCGTCGCATGACTTTCTTGAAATCCCGAACAATTTGTTCTCCCATATTTACAATAGTACTGTCGACTTTGTGTATTTCTACCGGTGTGACAGCGTTTTTGTATTTGGCTTTGCCCATACCGAACTTCATTTTATCTAAATTTCCCGAAATATTCAGTCCCAGTTTGAAGGGTATGGGCGATTTGAGTATGGATATGTGATAATTGAAATTCATATCCAAGTCTTGGTTCCCACCTACGGCAGCCCGGTAGCGATCCATTTCTATTACAAACGGGTAGACGGTTACATTACCGTCTTCGACACTGATGTTGACAGAGATACTGTCGATCAAATTTCTCTCTTTGTTCTTGAAGAAAAATTTTTTCGATATTTCGGCAAAAGTTTCACCATCGAGAAGGACGAGGCTATCGCCTTCAACATGGATAGCCGATCGTAACGAGGGTATTTTTATATTGAGGCATGAGTCTAAGCCCGACTCGGCCGATACATTGAAATCGACAGTTCCTTGAAATGACCGTAGCATGGGGACAATGGTATCTAACGAAGGAATAAAATCGACAAGTTTCCCTATATTGATATTATGAAGTTTGAAATCGAATCCAGCATATCCTTGCTCTGGTTGTCGGGCTTGATAGATCAGCGTCGTGCGCATAGTCGCATCCATTCCTTCCATACTGAGCTCTTTGAGGTGAATGGCTTGATTGCGTATATCTATTGCACCGTGTACGTTTTTGAAAACCATTTTCCCGTAACGAACCCGATTCAAATTGGTTTGTAATTCAAAATCGATATTTCGAGGAATAACGAATAGTTTTAGGGCAGTCGACGTAGTGTCGGATTCAGTTTCGATTTGAGTAGTGTCTTTTGGAAAAGAGATAGACCGAATTAACTGGTTACAATTTAGATTCTTAGAGGAAAGTGTTAATGTGGCCCGTAGTTTTTTATTGTGACGCATAGCGCCGTATAAATCGTGAATCGCACCGGTCGCCGTTAAATCGGATCTTCCTATTTTCATGGTCGCGTTATGTAAAGTAATAGCTCGATTACCGACTGAAATTGCAGTCTTTTGCATTCGAATAGGTAAAGCCGATTGTGGGGTACGTACAAAAAGCCGATTAAAACCTACTATGCCTTTTGGAATCCACAAAGAGTCTTTTAATTGTTGTGCCGTTATTGTAATCCCGGCTTTGTCCATGCCCAATTTAGTATCTCCGAGACGGCAGAACAAGGTGTCGGCTTCTAATGCGAATCCTATTTCGGGTCGGGTAGGATTGTTTTCTGTCGGTTGTAATTTTACGGTTGCAACGGTTTTCCCACAAAATAAATTTGATGTATCCGGTAGGGAAGCTTTTAATTTGTTTGCATTTAGTTTACACTCTACAAGAGCGATTCGTGTAGTATCTTGTGGGTTGGTCGTTTTTATTAAAGCCGATAGATTGTTTATCGATGAGTTTAATCGCGTTGAGTGAAAAGCCATATTCCCTATTTCGATATGGGCTCCTAATACATCGTTTCCCACGAAAGACAATGAGGCATCACTCGTGAATTCGAATTTCTTATTTTTATCTCGTAAAGCCAATTTGCTCATATTTATTTTTCCTTTGGCCCGAATTCGTCCTATGTCTTTCTTTTTGATAGATGACAAACGGCAACGCACGTTCATGTCGGCATCTAATTTCCCTTCGATACTCACACCATCTTGTAAAGGGAACGTTTGTGCCAATGCCGTTAGGTCTATCGTAGATTGGGTATGAAACGAGATATCGGGATCGCCTAATAGATCATTTACTTTGGCGTCGGCCAAGATATCAGTATGAGCTCCTTTGAAGTGAAATATTTTAAGATCGAGATAAGATGGCGATTGCCGCATTAAGTCTATCTGTCCGAAAAAGTTGGCTTTAAGTTCATCTATTCCATAGGGCAATTGGGCATATTGGGCGGATGCATCGTTTATTTCTATTTTTAATGTAGCTAATGGCATTTTCCCTTTTCCATATAGACCTTTTAGATTGCCATTAACTGTAACGTCGCCTTTGGCCGAAACTTTTTCTTTTTTGAGAATACTTTCGGGAATCATGTGAAGGACTGTTTCCAACGAAGGTGCATGTAGCCCGTATTGCAGATCGATATCTAACGCTTGTGCGGTTGTGTCTTTGCAGATAGAGCCGTGTATGTCTAATTTTATGCCGTTAATCTCCATCATAGCATCGTGCAAGGAAAGAGCCCGTTTCGAACGATTTAGCTCGATGTCGGTTTGTAGGTGGGTGGCGATACGATGAGCCAGTAATTCACCATTTTGCCAGAACAGAATGTTTTTGTTGTTGAAATCCAACGTTAACGTAGACTGTTCTTTCTTTAAATTTGCTTTTAATTTAAGATTTGCATCCCATAGATTGGCGAATACATTCGTTTCCCGATCGTCGAAAGTGACCGTGGTATGACGTAGCGAAACGTGCTTGATGTCTATTTCGTTAATAATTGGCGAAGTAGCGGTTGTTGTATCGGGTGTATTTGTCGTGTCGGCGATCAATATATTCCAGTTGGCGATTCCATCTTTTCCTTTAAAGGCGTATATGTTTGTACTATCCAATGATAATCGGTTGATACTGATTTTTTTTTGCTGCAAATAATCGACGAGATTGATTACGGCAACGGCTTTTCGAAAAGTGGCTAATGTGTCGGTACGTTGCCATAAAGAATCACGGATAGCCTTTGATACCAATGTGCCATTTTCCAATTTTATTCCAAAACGGGGAAAAGTTGAAAAAAAGGTCAGCTCTACGCTATTCATATCGAGCTTGGCATTTATGTTTTGATTGGCTACGTTTAATACGATGGGGGTCAATTTTTCAGGCGTAAATATAAAATTTATGGAGAAAGCGATTACTGCCGAGAGAAAGACTATCAACGCTCCCAGTGTAATACCCGTAATCTTAAACAATTTTTTTGTTCGGTTTTTCATATTAACACTCTTTTAGTCATACAAAAATAACAAGAAAGTTGTGAAAGCTGTTTGTATTTGTATGAAGTAAATATTTTTTAATTGATGTCATACTCTTTTTACATAGCTGATAGTTGCCATAGAGTACACCGGTAGATTGCTATTTGATTCGTAGTGACACTGTTTAACAAAGAATACTTGCTTCTGAAATCCGTTTCTTCTATCTTTGTGAGGGAAGTTTTGAAAAATGATAAGGATAATATTATGTTGGCATATACATACGTTGAACCCGGTAAGTTTGAATTGCAAGAAAAGCCGAAACCCGAGTTGAAAGATTCGCGCGATGCGATTGTGAGGGTTACTCTTGGAAGTATTTGTACCAGCGATCTCCATATCAAACATGGTAGCGTGCCGCGTGCCGTACCGGGAGTAACGGTCGGGCACGAGATGGTGGGTGTCGTAGAAGATGTGGGAGAAGATGTTATAGGTATTAAGCCGGGAGATAGGGTTACTGTAAATGTCGAAACTTTTTGTGGCGAATGTTTCTTCTGTCGTCGTGGGTATGTCAATAATTGTATGGATCCCAATGGCGGTTGGGCTTTGGGGTGTCGTATCGATGGCGGTCAAGCCGAATATGTTCGAGTGCCCTATGCCGATCAAGGTTTGAATCGTATTCCAGATACGGTAAGCGACGAACAAGCTTTGTTTGTAGGCGATATTTTGGCAACCGGTTTTTGGTCCGTACGTATTTCGGAAATTACATCGGAGGATACGATTCTGATTATTGGAGCCGGTCCTACCGGCATTTGTACCTTATTGTGCGCTTTGTTAAAGAATCCCCGGCGTATTATTGTTTGTGAGCAGTCCCCGGAAAGAATACAGTTTTTGCAAGAACATTATCCCGACATATTGGTAACTACTCCTGAACATTGCGAGGAGTTTGTTCGTAAAAATAGCGATCATGGCGGTGCTGATGTGGTTTTGGAAGTGGCGGGAAGCGAGGATACTTTCCGTTTGGCTTGGAAATGTGCTCGTTCCAATGCTATTGTAACGATCGTGGCACTTTACGATAAACCTCAAATTTTGCCCTTACCCGATATGTATGGAAAAAATCTTATCTTTAAAACCGGAGGGGTGGACGGTTGTGATTGTGCAGAGATACTTCGCTTGATAGAATCGGGTAGGATAGATACCACGCCACTCATTACTCACCATTTTTCATTGAATGAAATTGAGAAAGCTTACCGTATCTTTGAAAATAGAGAGGACGGAGTTATCAAGGTTGCGATAAGAAGTGTTTGAAAATAAGATGAGTCTTTGTATAAGTTTGTAAAAAGATATTGTATTCTAAAATTATAGATTTTAGTCACAAAAGATACTTAATGGCTTAAAATTCTATAATTTCTTGGGCCGTGATTCCATTATCAAGTGCTCTGCTCAAGATAAAACTCGGCTAAATGAAGATCTTAATGTTACGATAGCTAAAACTCAGAAATAGGACTTAGACTTAAGTTTTTCAAAGGATACACCCAAGCCTGAAACGATTTTTGAATACCAGCATAACTTTGATGTAGGACGTGAGAATGCCAGGATTGCTACCAAAGAGGTTCCTAAATTGGATCCGTTTGTGCTGGCTTGGAATAAGCATATTGAATCGATTTAGTTATTTTGCCCTTTAAAATACAGTAGACGGGCTCAATGTGTTTAACTCTGATAACACTATACCTCGCCAGTGTCTTTATTTACATCTTCTTCACAAGTAGAATTGTACATTGTTAAAAACGAGAAGAATGAAATAACCTCATTTATAGGACTAAGTAATGACGGAATCGAAATATTCCCCGTCACAAGGTCGAGAATTAGGACAACAAGTTGTAGAATAAGAATATCCATCGGATAGATACGAACACAATATAAAAGTCATTCGATTCTACTGCACTTATCTGTTCCAAAATAATCGGTCGGGACAAAACCGACCTTTCGGAAAAGCTCTACCCTATATTACACCTAGTCATTAAATCGATACGATTATCGCTTATTTCATAAATACGAAATAAACGGCAAGAACAAGGCAGCCGAACGCCGCAATATGGTTCCAATGCAACGACTCTCCTTTAAAAACTACGACCGAAAATAAAGTGAATATGATTAAGGTTATTACTTCTTGTATTACCTTTAATTGCATAAGACTAAACGGTCCTCCATTCTCTCTAAATCCCAATCGATTAGCTGGTACTTGGCAACAATATTCGAACAATGCTATACCCCAACTAAGCAATATCACACCATAAAGCGGCCAATTATTGATAACCTTCATTTCTTGCAATTTCAAATGCCCATACCAAGCCAGTGTCATAAACACATTAGAAACAATAAGTAATCCTATCGAATATAATCCTTGCATTGCGTCTTATTTTGGAGTGCAAAGTTACACGAAATAGCAGTAAATAGAATAAATTTCATAGGTCAAATTTATTAAAAGCTGTACAATAAAAAGTCCCCTTCAAAAATTATTCTCCCTCGATATATTATCTCTAATATTCACACAATATAAAAAATAGACTATACTTCGGTAAAATCAAAAATTTGATTTTGTCATCAATTATATTATCTTTGTAGAAGTATATAGTAAAACATTGTATGAATAGAACCCATATTGAAACTTTTTCATACCAGTTATCCCCTCAATACTATTTTAACAGACTGCTGAAAATCTGGTTACATAATAATTGGGGGTGGCTTCTATCTTTTTTCCTCCTTCTCGTGGGGCTATCCATTCAAAACCCTCTATTTATTTATGTAGGACTTATCATTTTATTTTTGGTATTTCCTATGCTCATCTCTTACCTGTGGTTCGCTTATGCTCTACACCCCGATTGCCGTATGTCCATACTTTCAAAAACAGTCGAAATAAACAAAAACGGCCTTTCTTGTACTTTCGACGATGGACGAACAGAATCCATAGCATGGAAACGAATTACCCATATACGTTATACCTCGACAGACATTATCTTCCACTTGTCAAACTATATTTTTTTCATTTTACCATACAATTCGTTCAAATCGAATGACGATTTAGAATACTTCTTAAAAAATTTTCTCGCTCTCAACATTCAAAATAAAAAATAATTGTATATTTGAGTACAATTTTTCAAACATGAAAATGTTCAGACAAATTCTAAAATATTCATTTGCAGTCCTAATTGCCTTCTCGACAATCTTCTCATCGAGTGCACTGACGCTTGACGAAGCACGAGAGTTGTACAAGGCCGGTAAATACAAAGAAGCCGCTCCTGTATTCAAGGCACAACTGAAACGCCGCCCCAATGATGGATCGTTGAACCATTGGTATGGAGTATGCCTTTTTCACGAGAAAAAATATAACGAAGCTGAAAAATATCTGAAAATAGGGGCTAAACGTAAAGTTCTCGAATCGCCTCACTATTTAGCAGACATGTATATGGCTCAATACCGCTTTGAAGATGCCATAAGCAGTTATGAAGAATATACAGCTGCATTGTCCAAAGCGAAAAAACAAATACCCGATTCTATCGGCAAAGCCATAGCTCGTGCACGTAGAGCGAAATTAATGTTGCAATATGTCGAACGGGTACAAATCATAGATAGTTTGATAGTTGATGCCGATTCGTTTTTCAAGTATTTCAAAATGTCCCCCGAATCTGGACGGATAGGAACGAATAAAACACTAGGCATAGATATTCCCGAAAACACGATCGGCTATATTCCCCAACGCGGAGACAATGTATTTTTCGGATATCCCCTTGAAGGTAAAGGATATGAATTATGTACAAAAAATAAACTGATAGAAGGGAAATGGAGTGACATCATACCGTTACCCAATGGTGTCAATACAGAACAAGATGAAGCCTATCCATTTTTTCTCAACGACGGAGTTACACTCTACTTTGCCTCAAATGGAGAAGGTTCGATCGGAGGATACGACATATTTATCACCCGTTTAAACCTCGAAAATAACACCTACTTGAAACCCGAAAACGTAGGTATGCCCTTCAATTCGATATACAACGATTACATGATGGCAATAGACGAGATGTTAAACATCGGTTGGTTTGTATCGGATAGAGAACAAATTCCCGGAAAAGTGACAATCTATCTATTTATCCCGAATGAGAGCAAACAAACATATAACATCGATGAAATCAAAACCGATATCAAATCGCTAGCTCTGATTCGATCTATTCGAGAGTCTTGGCCGGAAAATGCAGATTATACCGATTTATTGCAACAATTGGACAATATCAAGGAACCCCAAAAAGAGACTCGCCCCGATTTCATCTTTGCAATTTGTAACGGAATCCATTATACTAAACTTGACCAATTCGTCAGTCTTGAAGCTCGCAATCTATATGTAAAGTCCAAAGAATTACGTAAGAATATCATTCAAATAGAAACTAAGCTCTCGGAACTGCGATCTCAATATGCTAAATCGAAAGGCACAACTTTAAAAAGACTATCGTCCGAAATTCAAAATTTGGAATCGCAACTACTCACACTCTATCCTCAACCGGAAAATTACGAAAATCAGGCTCGAAAGATAGAACTCGATAATTTGCAAAAGGAACATAGATAGAACCTAAATCTAAGAAATATGTTTGATATATTAGCTGTTACACTACTAATAATATTAGCGCTAGTTCTGGCGGTACTGGAAATATTCTTTCTTCCCGGAATTACCATCGCAGGTATATGTTCGGTCTTATTTTATGGAGGTGGAATTTACTATGCCTATTCGGCTTTCGGAACAAATGGGGCTGTAATAACATTATTCATTGCAGCCGTCACTACTATTGCTGTCATCATAGGATTTATGCGATCCCGAAGTTTAGACAAAATGTCACTGCATACCGAAATAAGTTCGGTAATACCCTCCCCGATAACCCCTGATATTAAAGTTGGTGACATGGGAGTAACACTAAGTAGACTAAACCCTATGGGAAAAATCATCGTGGGAATCCACACCATCGAAGCCCGCGCAGATAATGAACTGATTGACGAAGATACACCTGTAAAAATAGTCCGCATAGAACCCACTGTAGTCATTGTTTGCAAAGAAACAGAAAATGAAAAAACAGGGAATAATATAAACACTTCTAAACAAAAATAAAATTATGGTAGGATTAAGCGTATTTCTTCTAATTGGCATTATTGCCATACTCGCTGTATTCTTTTACTTCGTACCTTTCCTTTTATGGATTTCGGCACGAGTATCGGGGGTAAGAATCTCTCTTATCCAATTATTCTTGATGAGAATCAGAAAAGTACCGCCACAAGTCATTGTTCGAGCTATGATTGAAGCCCATAAAGCCGGACTTAAAACAATCACGCGTGATGAATTAGAAGCTCACTATCTGGCCGGAGGTCATGTAGAACGCGTCGTACACGCACTCGTATCCGCTTCGAAAGCTAATATAGATTTAGGCTTCCAAATGGCTACCGCTATTGACTTAGCAGGACGCGATGTATTCGAAGCCGTGCAAATGTCTGTCAACCCGAAAGTTATCGATACGCCGCCGGTTACAGCCGTGGCCAAAGACGGTATACAATTAATAGCCAAAGCTCGTGTAACAGTACGGGCAAATATTCGTCAACTGGTCGGTGGTGCAGGTGAAGATACCATATTGGCTCGTGTAGGAGAAGGTATCGTGTCGTCCATCGGCTCGTCCGAGTCTCACAAACAAGTCCTTGAAAACCCGGATTCCATATCCAAACTAGTATTGAAAAAAGGGCTTGATTCAGGAACTGCATTTGAAATCCTCTCCATTGATATAGCCGATATCGACATCGGTAAAAACATTGGAGCCACCTTACAAATGGATCAGGCACAAGCCGATAAAAACATCGCACAAGCAAAAGCAGAAGAACGTCGGGCCATGGCTATCGCTCTCGAACAAGAAATGAAAGCCAAAGCACAAGAGGCAAGAGCAAAAGTAATCGAAGCCGAAGCCGAAGTTCCCAGAGCTATGGCGGAAGCCTTCCGTTCGGGAAATCTCGGAATCATGGATTATTATAAAATGAAAAATGTCGAGGCAGACACTGCCATGCGTGAATCGATAGCCAAGCCATCGAGTAAACCCGAGAAATAACGAAATCAAGTAATTAGAAAATGAATCGGACATTATAAAAATGTGTATACTCCAAGTAACAGAAAAAAATACTTAGATATACGAAACTTTTTTAGTCCGACGATTGTTATATAAGTAACAAAGAAAAATAAATAATTATGATTTACGAATTGCCTCCATTACCTTATGGTATTAATGATTTAGCCCCTGTAATCAGTCAGGAAACGATAGAATACCATTACGGTAAACATGAACAAACTTATATCGATAACCTAAATAAACTTATCGAAGGAACACCCTTCGCAGACAAGCCTCTTGAAGAAATCATCAAAGAAGCCGACGGAGCTCTATTTAATAATGCCTCCCAAGCATGGAACCACATATTTTATTTCTTCACATTCTCCCCGAATGGAAAAAAAAGTCCACAAGGGAAGTTGGCAGAAGCTATAAATAAGAAGTGGGGAAATTTCGAGAACTTCCAAAAAGAATTTGAACAAGCAGGGACTACTCTATTTGGATCTGGTTGGGTCTGGTTATCCAAAGATAAAGACGGAAATCTGGTTATCAGTAAAGAAAATAATGCAGGCACTCCTTTAACCAAAGGACTTACTCCTTTGTTAACGTTCGACGTATGGGAACACGCCTACTATATCGACTATCGCAACAGACGAGCAGAGCAATTGCACAACCTCTGGAAAATCGTCGATTGGTCGGTTGTTGAATCAAGATATCTATAATTCGCATAGTCGCGCGTGAGCGTAACTCTATCTAGCACTTTAAAATAAGCATAATGTGATGAATTCTAAAAAAGAGATGCTGCGTGAGCAGCGTCTCTTTTTGCATTTAAAAATTCAAAGATAAATTCATATAGACAAAAAAATCATAGTTTTTCTATACATTTAATAAAAAATTCATATATTTGCTTTTCAATTAGATGTAAAAACTTTATTTTTACTTTATAAATCACAAAAACCAAAGGAGTAAAATGGCTACAAAAAAATTTATCCTTGCAGAAAAAGACATACCACAAGCATGGTATAATGTCATTGCAGACATGCCCAACAAGCCAATGAGTCCATTAAATCCGGCAACCAAGTCTCCCCTAGCCGTAGAAGACCTCTATCCGATTTTTGCAGAAGAACTCTGTAAACAAGAATTAAACACTTCCGACGCATGGATAGAAATCCCCGAAGAAGTACGCGATATGTACAAAATATGGCGTCCTACTCCTCTCGTCAGAGCTTTGGGGCTCGAAAAAGCATTGGACACTCCTGCACACATCTATTTCAAGAACGAAAGTGTAAGCCCTGTTGGTTCTCACAAACTAAATTCGGCCATACCACAAGCCTATTATTGTAAAAAACAAGGTATAACCAACATCACAACCGAAACCGGAGCAGGACAATGGGGGGCTGCACTCTCTTTAGCCGCAAAAGCATTCGGATTGGAGCTTGCAGTCTACATGGTTAAAGTGAGCTTCCATCAAAAGCCCTATCGACGTTCTATTATGCAAACATTCGGCGCACAAGTTATTGCTTCACCTAGTATGTCGACCAAAGCAGGACGTAAAATATTAACCGATCACCCCAATTATCAAGGAAGTTTAGGTACGGCAATATCTGAAGCGATAGAATTGGCAATGAGTACCCCCAACTGTAAATATACTTTAGGTAGTGTACTCAATCACGTATCTTTACATCAAACAGTAATCGGGCTCGAAGCCGAAAAACAAATGGAAATGGCCGGCGAATACCCCGATATTGTCATCGCTTGCTTCGGAGGCGGGTCCAACTTCTCGGGAATTTCATTCCCATTTTTACGCCATAAATTAAAAGAGGGAAAAGACATTCGGTTAATCGCAGCCGAACCTGCGTCCTGTCCCAAATTGACCAAAGGAATTTTTCAATACGATTTTGGAGATGAAGCGGGCTATACACCTCTACTGCCCATGTACACTTTGGGACATAACTTCTCCCCGGCCAATATACATGCAGGTGGACTACGTTACCACGGAGCAGGAACGATCGTCAGCCAACTGAAAAAAGATGGCCTTTTGGAAGCCGTGGACATAGAACAACTCGATACATTCAAAGCAGCTACATTATTCGCTCAATGCGAAGGAATTATCCCTGCCCCGGAATCTTCTCATGCAATAGCCGCCACTATACAAGAAGCATTAAGAGCAAAAGAAGAGGGAAAAGGAAAATGCATCCTCTTCAATCTATCCGGCCACGGGCTCATCGATATGGCTGCCTATGACCAATATTTAGCAGGAGACCTTCTGAACTACAATTTACCAGAAGAAGAAATAGCTAAAAACATCAAGGAATTAGAAAAAATAATTTAGACATTCATTTTCAAAACAATAACAATCCTATTCGAGGCACTGAAAAAATTTCATACCGAAAGTTTGTTCAATAAAAACAAATCGGTTATATTTGCATCGCTTTTCAAAAAGCGAATGGCGGTTTAGTGTAGTGGCCTAGCACGCAACCCTCTCACGGTTGAGACTCGGGTTCGATTCCCGGAATCGCTACAACAAGGAATAAAACCTCAAAAGATTACGTATTAAGCTTTTGAGGTTTTTCTTTTTCAACAAAAGACAGCTATTTCAAGATTTGACAGGTATCGCGAACCTATAAAAAATAGACCTTGCACGGATTGGTTTGAACAATATCCTCCCTTGATACAAAACAAAAGTATTCTTCTTTTGTTAGAAAATTGAGATGGTTATAAAAAGAAACTCTGGATAATTTGGTTTCTAAACGAATTATACCTATTTTTACTTTTGGTAGAATTAGTACATTTCTGATTTATACCCCAAATATGTTTTATTAAAAAAATTTTGTATGAAAAAGTACATTTGCACAGCTTGTGAATGGGTTTATGACCCAGCAGTAGGTGATCCTGATGGAGGTATAGCTCCGGGTACTCCATTTGAAGATATTCCAGATGATTGGGTATGTCCAGTTTGCGGACTTGGGAAAGACGCATTCGAAGAAGTAACAGAATAATTTACTTCTTGCTCTCATATGGGGAATCTACATAAAATGTAGATTCCTTTTTATTTATTCCAAAAAGGAAATAAAATAATCAAGTCTATTTACTTCACTTCCCTCTTCCCCAATACAATTTTTTATCATTTTAAATTCTCTACAAAATTGAATATATAAATTTGATACATGAAAATACTTATCATAGAAGACGAACCCTCCTTGCGGGAAATTATGCAACGAGCGCTAGTACAGGAGCGCTATGTAGTCGAAACTGCCAGCACTTATTCCGAAGCAGATGCTAAAATCGCAGCTTACAGTTACGACTGTATTTTACTCGATATCATGTTGCCCGACGGGAATGGTCTACAACTACTAAAACACCTGAAAGAGTTACGAAAAAGAGAAAACATCATTATCATATCCGCTCGTGATTCCCTTGATGACAAAATTCTCGGATTGGATATGGGAGCCGATGACTACCTCCCTAAACCATTTCATACAGCCGAACTCTTAGCCCGTATAAAAAGTGTGTTACGGCGAGGAAAAAGCGGTGGAGAAATGGTATTGATCTTAGGGAATGTATCCCTTGAACCCGAGAGCTCCCGGGTGTTGGTCAATAATAAAGAGTTATCCTTATTAAAAAAAGAATTCGACATTCTATTCTATTTCATGCAACGCCCCAATCACTTAGTAGATAAATCGGTCCTTGCCGAAGCCGTATGGGGAGACCATGCCGACCAAGCAGATAATTTTCATTTTGTATATGCTCAAATGAAAAATTTACGTCGCAAACTTATTGATGCAGGAGCCAACATAGAAATAAAAGCCATATATGGATTTGGATACAAACTCGTTCCGCCAATCGAATAAAATCACCGTCTCATGAAACTCATATACCGTATAGCTTTACGTTTATCTTTAATTCTGATTCCGCTCATGGCGCTTTGGGCGACTCTCTTCTATTTTATGATGGTAGAAGAAATCAACGACGAGGCCGATGATACACTGGAAGATTATTCCGAATTGATAATTATACGCATGCTTGCCGGCAGAGAATTGCCCTCCTTAAATAGTGGATCTAATAATAGTTATTCCATAACACCCATTGACGAAGCCTATGCTTCATCAAAACCCCATATCGAATATTACGATGCCGAAGTCTACATTCCAGAAAAAGAAGAGACAGAACCAGCACGCATCCTCTCCACCATTTTCTTAGATAATGATGATAATTACTATGAACTGAAAGTCGCCATACCGACTTTCGAAAAAGACGATTTGGTCAGGACTATTTTATTTTGGATCATACTCCTCTACTTCGTACTTCTCATAACGATAATAGGATCGACAATATGGATTTTCCACCGCAGCATGCGCCCGCTGTATGCACTGTTACACTGGCTCGACAATTACACACCGGGCAGACGCAATACACCAGTACCCAACGACACGAATATTTCTGAATTTCACAAGCTCAATGTCGCAGCACAAGAAGCGGCAAATCGTTCGGAAGAACTTTTCGAGCAACAAAAACAATTTATAGGGAATGCCTCTCATGAACTACAAACTCCCTTAGCCATTTTAGGGAATCGTCTCGAATGGCTGCTCGATAACACAGAGCTCAATGAAAAACAAATAGAAGAGCTATTTAAGATGCAAAAAACATTGGGGCATATAGTTCGACTCAATAAAACGTTACTACTACTTACAAAAATTGAAAACGGACAATTCCCCGAGAGCACAAATGTAGATTTGGCTTTTATAATTAAAGAACAAATCTCTCTATACAACGAAATATACTCATCACGAAATATTTCCTATACAATAAACATTCCTGAAACATTCATTGTTTTAATGAATGAGTCTTTGGCCTCTACATTAATTACCAATTTACTTAAAAATGCATATGTACATACAACACAAAACAGCAATATCGAAATCACTCTTATCAATCGTACCCTGACAATTGCCAATGATGGAACAACGCCTCTGGACACCGAACACATATTCGAAAGATTTTATCAGGGAAGCAAAAAAGAAGGTTCTACCGGATTAGGCTTGGCTCTGGTAAAAGCGGTTTGTCGATATCACAATCTGCATATAGAATATCAGTTCAAAGAGTCGAAGCACTATTTCTCCATTACTTGGCCATAAACTAAAAAAACGATTTTTTTCAAATAATATCCCAGAATTTCAAATTCATTTCAAAATTGCTCCTAATCTTTGTATCATCAAATTAAAACAATGTCTAACTAATAATTTTTGAATGTTATGAAAAAGCTAATGATTCTTACAACAATTCTAATGGCTCTTGGTATTTCTACGGCTTGCGCCGATAACGACAAACCCATTGCTGTTACCCAATTACCTCAAAAAGCACAGCTGTTCATCAAGACACATTTCCCGAAAGAGAAAGTCGCTTTGGCAAAACTCGAACGGGATTTTCTGGAAACCCGTTATGAAGTTGTTTTCACCAATGGTTCCAAAGTCGAATTTTTAAAAGACGGTGAATGGAAAGAAGTTGAATGTAAATATTCGACAGTGCCAACAGCTATCATTCCTGTACAAATTGCAAGCTATGTATCCCAAAACTATCCAGATACACAAATTGTACAAATCGATAGGGACAAAAGAGATTATGAAGTGAAACTTACGAATCGATTAGAGCTTACATTCGATTTAAATTTCAACCTAATCGACATAGATGACTAATACGTTAGTCTCAACCGATTTTAACTTACCCACCTTATTGAAATAAGGTGGGTAAGTTTTTTAAATAACTCAAATAAAACTCTACTGCCTAAAAAAAATACCGTTGGAGAGTTCCTCTCCAACGATATTAAAAACAAACTATACTTATATACTTATTTGATAATATCCAAGTGCTTGAAACACTTTTCGATTTTTTCAAGAGCTACATCTACTTGTGCTCGTGTATGCGTAGCCATCAGAGAAAATCTTATCAACGTATCCTTAGGCGCAACAGCCGGAGAAACAACCGGATTAACAAAAATACCCTCATCAAACAAATCGCGAGTTACCCGGAATGTTTTCTCATTATCACGAATAAACAACGGAATAATAGGCGTACATGTATTCCCTATCTCACAACCTATACGTCTGAATCCTTCCAAAGCATAATTCGTCACGTCCCACAAGTTGGCTATACGTTCCGGTTCACTCTCCATAATATCCAAAGCAGCACCCACCGCCGCAGTCGAAGCCGGTGTAATACTTGCACTGAAAATATAGGAACGAGAGTTATGACGTAAATAATTTGCCGTTACCTTATCCGTAGCGATAAAACCGCCCAACGAAGCGAATGATTTACTGAACGTACCCATAATGAGATCCACATCATCGGTCACACCGAAATGGTCGCATGTTCCACGTCCGTCTCGTCCGAAAACACCTATACCATGTGCTTCATCGACCATCACGGCTGCATTATACTGCTTAGCCAGACGTACGATTTCAGGAAGATTGGCTACATCGCCTTCCATAGAAAACACGCCATCGGTCACTATCAATTTCACCTTATCAGGATTGCAATTACGCAACTGGTCCTCCAACGATTGCATATCGTTATGGCGATATTTCACCGGAGTAGAGAAAGACAAACGACGACCTTCGATTATCGAAGCATGATCGAGTTCGTCCCATAAAATATAGTCTCCGCGTCCAGTGACACAAGAGACTACCCCCAAATTGACTTGAAATCCAGTTGAATAAATAATGGCTTCTTCTTTCCCTACGAACTTAGCCAACCGATGTTCCAACTCCTCATGAATGTCCAATGTTCCATTCAAGAATCGGGAACCGGCACAACCCGTACCATATTTACGGATAGCGGCAATAGCAGCCTCTTTAATTTTTGGGTGATTGGTAAGACCTAAATAACTGTTCGAACCGAACATTAAAACTTTTTTGCCGTTGATTAAGACCTCGGTGTCCTGATCGCTTTCTATTTTACGAAAATAGGGATAAACACCAAGGGCTTTGGCCTTCTGCGGAGCATCATACTTCGACAGTTTTTCTTGCATCAATTTCATAGTTTATGCTGAATGTGTATTTGTTATAAACTATCTGCACTATTTCTAGTCACGATATACCTTGAAAATGCAGGTTGCAAAGATAACATAAATATCCGAAAGGAAATCATTTTTCACTTAAAAAAGTATCTATCGAAACGAATTTTTCTTACAGATGCAAACTTTTTATCACCTTCTTTTTTAAGAATAAATCTTAGCTTCACAAACAGAAAATTTTTATACCATTAAAAATCAGATTTATAAAATGAGATGAAATCGCAAGGAGCAATCCTTTTGTAATAAAATCTACTTCTTATTACCAAGAATTTGAAAAAAATTGCGAAATTTGCCGATTGTAAACTCAAAAGACAGAGAACAATATGAAATTCTCAGCACGACAAATAGCAGAATTCCTGCATGGAGAGTTGGTTGGAAATCCCTCGGTAGAAGTCAATAACCTGTCTAAAATTGAAGAAGGAACACCCGGTACTCTCTCTTTCCTTGCCAATCCCAAATACACGCACTATATATACCAAACTCACGCCAGCATAGTTCTGGTACATAAAGACTTTGAGCCGGAGCATCCTATCGAAGCCACTCTTATCAAAGTCGATGACCCATATGCCTGTTTAGCGATGCTTCTCAATTTGGTAAATGAAGCGACTATCGCCAAACGTGGTATTGAACAACCCAACTATGTCTCCTCGTCGGTCACACTCCCCGACGATATCTATTTAGGAGCGTTCGCCTATATCGGAGAGCGAGTAAAAATAGGTAAAAACGTAAAAATCTATCCTCAAACCTATATCGGGAATGATGTAGTTATCGGCGATAACGTTACCATTTTTGCAGGAGTAAAAATCTATCACAGCTGTGTCATCGGCAACAATTGTATTCTACATGCAGGAACCGTTATCGGAGCCGACGGATTCGGATTCGCACCCCAAGCCAACGGGGAATATGCGAAAATCGCTCAAATAGGAAACGTCGTACTCGAAGACAACGTCGAGATCGGAGCCAATACAACAATAGACCGAGCTACAATGGGTTCTACGATTATCAAAAAAGGTGTGAAACTCGACAACCTGATACAAATCGCACATAACGTCGAAGTAGGAGAACACACGGTTATTGCGGCCCAAGCGGGAATTGCCGGTTCGGCAAAAGTCGGCAGCCACGCTATGATAGGCGGTCAAGTAGGAGTCGCCGGGCATATCAAACTGGGAGACCGAATTCAAGTCGGAGCCCAATCGGGTATACCCAATCATGTCGAGAACGACGCTGTAATCATGGGATACCCTGCTGTTCCTTCCAAAGAATTTGCCAGACAAGTCGTTTATGTAAAACGGCTTCCCGAACTTACCCGTACGGTGAAAGCTCTCGAAAGGGAGATAGAAGCATTAAAAGAACAATTGAAAAATAAATAAACTATAATATCGATGAAACAAAAGACTCTAAAAAACAGCTTTTCGGTCAGCGGTAAAGGATTACATACCGGATTGAATATTACGGCCAAGTTCCTACCGGCCCCCGAAAATCACGGATACAAAATACAACGCGTCGACCTCGAAGGACAACCGGTCATCGAGGCATTAGCCGAAAACGTAGTAGAAACAAGCAGAGGAACGGTCATAGCCGACGGAGATGTAAGAATAAGCACGATCGAGCATGCGATGGCTGCTTTGTATGCAGCAGAAATAGACAACTGTCTCATTCAGGTAAATGCACCCGAAATGCCCATTCTCGATGGCAGTGCCGCTGTTTACGCCGAAGAAATAGAGCGCTGTGGACTCGAAGAACAAAATGCCGAACGGGAATATTATCTTATCAAATCAAAAATCGAAATCCACGACGAAGAAACCGGTTCTTCAATCGTAGTATTACCAGACGATGAGTTTAGTATCAACACGCTCATCTCATTCGACTCTCCTATCTTGAACAATCAATTCGCCAGTCTCGACGATCTGCACGATTTCAAAAAAGAAATTGCCGGGGCTCGCACATTCGTTTTCGTACGAGAAGTAGAACCGCTGGTAAAAAATAATCTCATCAAAGGAGGAGATTTAGACAATGCAATCGTTATCTACGATCAAAAAACCTCACAAACCGAACTCGACAGGCTTGCCGACCTTTTAAACGTTCCTCACAAACACGTCGATGAATTGGGGTACATCAACAACAAACCGCTCGAATTCGAGAACGAACCGGCCCGTCATAAACTCCTCGACATTTTAGGGGATATAGCACTGGTTGGTAAACCCATAAAAGGTCGTATCATCGCCACTCGACCCGGGCATAAAATCAACAATCAATTCGCTCGGCTCATTCGCAAAGAAGTCCGTCGCCAAGACATTCAATGCCCCGCCTACAATCCCAATAAAGAGCCGCTTATGGACGTCAATCGTATCCGTCAGTTGCTCCCCCACCGCTATCCCTTCCTATTGGTCGATAAAATTATCGAAATGGGGACACGCCACATTGTGGGTGTAAAGAACGTTTCGGGTAACGAACCTTTCTTTCAAGGGCATTTCCCTGCCGAACCCGTTATGCCGGGTGTTCTTCTGGTCGAAGCTATGGCTCAAACCGGAGGTTTGCTGGTATTAAGCACCGTCGACGAACCGGAACGCTATTCGACCTATTTCATGAAAATAGACAATGTCAAATTCCGCCAGAAAGTCGTACCGGGAGATACCGTCATATTCCACTTATCACTGATGACCGAAGTGCGTCGGGGATGCGCCTATATGAAAGGATATGCTTTTGTAGGCGAGCGCATTGTCACCGAGGCCGAATTCATGGCACAGATTATCAAGAATAAATAAATCTAAAAAGCAAATAAATGAAACAACCGTTAGCATACGTTCATCCCGACGCAAAGATTGCGAATAACGTAGTAATCGAACCATTCGTAACCATAGACAAAAATGTAATCATCGGCGAAGGGACACAAATAGGTTCCAACGTTACTATTCTGGAAGGTGCGCGTATTGGCAAAAACTGCAAAATATTCCCGGGAGCGGTTATCTCGGCGATTCCTCAGGACTTGAAATTTCAAGGAGAAGACACGACCGTGGAAATAGGCGACAATACGACACTGCGCGAATGTGTCACCGTAAACCGGGGAACCGCAGCCAAAGGAAAAACCATAGTGGGAAGCAACTGTTTGATTATGGCTTACTCACACATCGCCCACGACTGTGTTGTCGGAGATAACGTCATTATATCCAACGCTACGCAAGTGGCCGGAGAAGTAATTATCGACAACTACGCTGTGATTGGCGGCGGGAGCCTCATTCATCAGTTCAGCCACATCGGCGCACATGTGATGGTACAAGGAGGTTCTCTCATCAACAAAGATATACCGCCCTACATCAAAGCCGGCCGCAATCCCATATCCTACGCCGGAATAAACTCCATCGGGCTCCGTCGGCGCAATTTCAGCAACGAAACCATTTGCAATATCCAAGAAATCTATCGTTACTTATATCTATCCGACATGAATAATAGCGACGCGATAGAACGTATCGAGGCAGAACTGCCCGCAACCAAAGAACGGGACGAAATCGTATTGTTCGTCCGCAATTCAAAACGGGGTATCATTAAAGGATATCTATAATAATATCTACCAATTTATATCAGAGGTGAAAGGGCCGATACGTGATGTACCGGCTCTTTCTTATTTTCTCCATGTTAAAAGCTCAACCTCAATCCCAATCCTCCGGTTTCGGGAACAACCATACTCAATTCATACGATGTAGTCTGTTGTATAAGCCCGTTACTTATATTATAATGTAAGTTATGTTTGCGATTTGTTAAAAAAGTTCCCAAACTCATACATACTATAATATATAATTTTATTGCATTATTTTAAATAAAATATTTTAGAATTAGAATCTATTAAATATATTTGCAATTATATTATTAATGGAATTTCCGAAAACCATCAAAAGAGTAGGAAAAACAAAACAAGCAATGTTATGAAAAAAATTTTCTTAGTGGCAGGTATGGGAGGGGGCGGGACGACTGAAGTGATTTTTGGTCT
>OGOR01000137.1_pt1 | contig 67367 bp, 62 predicted proteins | sample 1552771 | NCBI WGS metagenome assembly OGOR01 (sample SAMEA2580124, study PRJEB22360) | human gut metagenome | biome: human gut; feature: human-associated habitat; material: faeces | place: Denmark | collected 2008/2010
GCCCTTACACTGGGTTCGCCGCGGTGTGAGAAAAGGCGCCAGCCGATGGAGAGGAGTCAGTCCGTAAGGGGTGACTCCTTTTTCTGTTTTTATTTATTCGATTCTGATTGGATAAATAAAATAAGATGTATATATTCGCTCCCTATAACTTAATAATGTGTTGTATGGTTAAGAAGTGGATATTCCCTTTATTGATTGGGGTTTGTTTAATCAATACGTCTATGGCACAAGAAAATCCGATTTTATTATTCCCAAAAGGGGCGCCGGGAGAAACTATTAAATTAATAGAGAAAGCTGATACGGACGGTGGAAAAACCGGTGGTGAGAGTGTTTTGCGTATTACGAATGTAAGTGAGCCAACGATTACTATATATCATGCTCCGGATGAAGTGGCCTCGGGTGCCGCTATGATTGTCTGTCCCGGTGGTGGTTACAATATTTTAGCTTATGATTTGGAAGGTGATGAAGTCTGTGAATGGCTTAATAATCTTGGAATAACTGCGGTCTTACTTAAATACCGGGTTCCAAGACGAGAAGGACTGGAAAAACACGAAGCTCCTTTGCAAGATGTACAGCGTGCGATTGGTTATGTTCGAGCGAACGCTGAGAACTTGAATATAGATCCAAAGCGGATCGGTGTGATGGGATTCTCGGCTGGTGGCCATTTGGCTGCCATGGTTAGCAATAATTTTTTGAAACGTACTTATCCGGCTATTGATGCTACGGATAAAGTAAGTTGTCGTCCGGATTATTGTTTATTGGTTTATCCTGCTTATTTAGATGGAGAGAACTTCCAATTGGCACCAGAGTTAAAGGTTTCATCTGCCACACCTCCAACCATGTTAATTCAAGCGGAAGATGATAAATCTTATATTAACAGTAGTATTTTCTATTATTATGCCTTAAAGGAAGCTGGTGTTCCGGCATGGATGCATTTATATAGTCAAGGTGGCCATGGATACGGGTTACGAGATACGGGAGCGTCTGTAAATGAATGGCCGGATCGGGCTGAAGATTGGTTTCGTGAGATCGGTCTAATCGAATAGAACTCCAGATATCTTTTCTGGAGACTTGCGGAGTAGATTCTAAAATCGATTGTGCAATTTATTTATTACTAGTTTATTATTGATGGTAAACGTAGTAAAAGCGTAGTCTAGGAAAGCGTGTTCTATAGCATATCGTATCTTTGAAGTAGTGAGTTTATTGCTGTTTTCTGTTATTCGGGCTTTTTTTGAAGTAAAAAAGCTAAGTTATGAAATTCCTTAAAAGTTCAGTTTTATTTATTTCAATGGCATGTATAGTGCCTGTTTGTTCGATAGCGAGAGAAAAAAGTGAGAGAATCACAAGAGCTGAGATTGAACAGAAAAGTGCGGATGAATTTATAAATGGTCTGATGAGTCGAATGACCGTTGATGAGAAAATTGGCCAATTGAATCTTCCTAGTTATGGAAACGTAATGCCAAATCCTAAAAAGAGTGAGATAGCCAGTCGTATTGTACGAGGAGAGGTTGGTGGTATATTTAATATATTCGGTGTCGATGCGATCCGGCAGTTACAAGAAGTCGCGGTTAAAGAAAGTCGGTTGGGGATTCCTATAATTGTTGGTGCTGATATTTGTAATGGTTATAAAACTGTTTTTCCCATTCCTCTAGGTCTTTCGTGTAGTTGGAAACCGGAGAATATAGAAGAGGTCGCTCGAATTTCCGCAAAGGAAGTTGGTGCTGATGGTATCTGTTGGACATATAGCCCGATGGTCGATATATCTCATGATGCCCGGTGGGGACGAGTAAAGGAAGGAGCGGGCGAGGATCCGTTTCTTGGAGGTATAATGGCTCAAGCATGGGTGCGTGGTTATCAAGGCAATGATTTATCGGCTGATACGACTCTTATGGCATGTGTAAAGCATTATGCGCTTTATGGAGCGGCCGAGGCTGGTCGGGATTATAATACGGTAGATATGAGCCGTGTGACTGCCATGAATTATTACATGCGTCCTTATCAGGCTGCTGTAGAAGCAGGAGTAGGAAGTATCATGACTTCATTCAACGAATTTGAAAGTATCCCCGCGACCGGAAATACTTGGCTTCTTAATGACGTGTTGCGTAAACAATGGGGATTTAACGGCTTTGTCGTGTCTGATTTTACGGCAATAGCGGAGATGGTAAACCATGGAATAGGTAATAGTCAGGAAGTCGGAGTCAAGGCGCTAAAGGCGGGTGTCGATATGGATATGATAGCGGACTGTTATCATGCCGTATTAAAGAAATCATTGGAAGAAGGGAAAATAACAGAGGCTGAGATTGACTCTGCTTGCCGGAGAATACTAATCGCAAAATACCAATTGGGATTGTTCCATGATCCATATAAATATTGTAATCCGAAAAGAGCCGCCAAAGAGTTCTTGTCGGTAAATAACGTATCCGCGGCCCGTCGTATTGCGGCGGAGTCTTTCGTGTTACTTAAAAATGACAATAATCTGCTTCCACTTAAAGGATGTCGTAAGGTCGCTGTAGTCGGTCCTTTAGCGGATAGCAAGGCGAATATGGCTGGATCGTGGAAATATGATGAGCAGACTAAATCTTATCATGGATTGGTAGAGGATTTACAGGAATCTTTGGGAAATGGAGTAGAGGTTGTTTTTGCAAAAGGCAGCAATCTAGTCGATGATTCCGTCTATGAAGCAAACTTTACGGATCAAAATCGTTCAACCCGGGATGATAGAAGCGATGAACAATTAATCGCCGAGGCCCTAAAAGTGGCGGAAGGCGCTGATGTGATTATCGCTGCTTTGGGTGAATCGATAGATATGAGTGGAGAAGGCGCTAGTAGAGCCATCCTTGAAATGCCGCAAACGCAGAAAAAATTACTGGATGCTATCCAAAAGACAGGAAAGCCGATCGTAATGGTACTTTTTACCGGAAGACCTTTGGCATTACAATCCGAGGAAAAGCAGGTGAATGCGATCTTGAACGTATGGTTCGGTGGTACGGAAGCAGGAGCGGCTATTGCCGATGTCTTGACCGGAAAGGTTTCTCCGACGGGGAAGTTAACCATGTCTTTTCCTCGTGTAACAGGCCAATGTCCGATCTATTACAATCATAAGATGACAGGACGTCCTATGTCTCCTGATGCTTGGTACACTCGTTATGTCTCCAATTATATAGATGTGTTAAATGAGCCTCTTTATCCATTTGGTTACGGTTTGAGTTATACGACTTATACGTATGGCGATGTATCTTTGAATACGAATTCTATGGATGCAAATGGAAAAATTCAAGCATCCGTGATTGTTACCAATACCGGGGCTCAGGATGGAGAGGAAATCGTACAGCTTTATTTACGTGATATCGTACGCAGCATAACCCCTCCGGTCCAAGAATTGAAAGGATTCAAGCGAGTTGCGTTAAAAGCGGGAGAAAGCAAGAAAGTAACCTTTGATATTGATGTGGATATGTTGAAATTCTACGATTCAACCTTAGATTATGTCGCTGAGCCGGGTGAGTTTCAGGTAATGATCGGTGGAAATAGTAAAGAGGTGAAAACAGCTTCGTTTACATTAAAATAATCCTAATCGGAAGGAATCAGTTATGGGTCTTTGCTAAATTCGAAATTATATGTATCTTTGCCAAAAGAAATATTACAAAACCATGGGGATGACCGGTTTTGAAAGACCTATCCGAAAAATCAAAGAAAATAAGAGTAAAGGAAAAGCTAAATAAAATACTAAATATTAGTACTTTATAAGTGATATAAGAGCTAAACAGGAACAATGTGTTTTCCTTTGTTTAGCTCTTTTTTTTGTTACTTTTGTTACTCGTTTGTTACCCGTGAACGGAAATGTTACTTATCTTTGCGGTGGGTAACAAATAAAGTAACGATATGACAAAGCAAGTCAAAGTTAAAGAGCCGGTACGTATTCGTACAAAGAAACTGGCCAACGGGAATGAATCGATCTACCTTGATCTATACAAAGACGGTGATCGTGTGTACGAGTTTCTCAAACTCTATCTTATTCCAGAAAAATCAAAAGCTGATAAGGAAGCGAACCGTAAAACGTTAGAGTTAGCTAATGCGATCAAGGCTAAACGCATCGTAGAGTTGCAAAATAACGAACATGGCTTTAAAACAAATACTACCAGATCAAAGATGAATCTTATTCAATTTGTCTTACACTTGGCAGATGAACAACTAGCAAAATCGGGTAACAAGCGTAGTTATTATTATACACTTCATTCTCTAGCGAAGCATTTAGATGCGTATGCTGGTGATAAGATAACATTTGCAAAGGTGAACACTGAGTTTGTTAGAGGGTTTATAGCGTATCTTCGTACTGCTGTCAACTTCAATTATGAAAATAGCAAGAAAAAGTCTAAAGACGAAACTCTTTCACAGAATACTCAATACAATCTGTATAAGAAATTTACTTGGGTGATCCGTAAGGCTATGTTAGCGGATATAATTGTCATTAATCCTTTGGATAAAGTGGATAATACAGATAGGCCGAAGCCGGAAGAGGGGCAAAGAGAGTTCTTGACGATTGAAGAAATAAAAAAACTAATGGGAACCCCTTGTAAGGACGATATGTTAAAACGTTCATTTCTCTTTTGTTGTCTGGTAGGACTTCGATATAGCGATGTAAAGAACTTGCTTTGGAGCGATCTCAGGGAAGATAACAACGGTGAAATTATTCTTCGACTTCGTGTAATTAAAACAAAACGGTATGAAGATTTTCCGGTAAGTAGGGAGGCTTTGAAGTGGTTACCAGAAAAAACAGGATATGATGAAGATTTAATCTTTACTCTGTCAAAGAATGATAATTCTAACCGAAAACTGAAGAACTGGTGTGCGTCTGCCGGCATAAAGAAAAAGATTTCATTCCATTGCTCCCGGCATACAGCAGCTACATTAAACCTGAGTTTGGGCGTACCTATTGAGACCGTTAGCAAATTACTTGGACATACAAAGATCAGTACAACACAAATTTACGCAAAGATTATAGACAAGAACAAAAAGGACGCAGTCCGCAAGCAAGATGGTATCTTTGATTTTTGACATCAGTTTAATTTAATGGGGCACCCCCCCCATTGTTAAAAAATGTTAACGAGTGCGGTAGCCTTGTCTAAAAATTTTTTTTCTTATGAATATTGAAAGTATTAAAGATATATCTGATTTAATAGGTGATACATTAAGCGTATTCGAGACTCTTGGGAGTATTCCTTTAACATCAATGCAAATCAAAGGGTTACATGCTAGGTTAGATAATCTAGATCTTAACCCAATATGCGAAATATTGTCTGCTTCTACAATGACGGATAAAATATCGAATTTGAATACCGTTATTTATTTTCTCGGTAGCTATTTACTAGAAGATCCAAACGACTTATTACCTGAAGGCTATAACTTCAACGTAAGGGTTGACCGTATGGAATTAAATAATAAAGGACGATCTGATTTAATTGGTCTATGGAAAGAGTTCGAGGGGAAAATACTTTCTATAAGAAATAAGGTGATAGACATATCTGCTTGCTTGGGACTTAATGATAATCTAGTCATTTCGGGGAGTCAACAGCAGCAGGAGAATAGTGAAAGTTTACCTTTACCAGATCTGTTAAACACTGATAAGGCTAAAGCTTTATTAAATAAAGCGATTATAGCAGGATTGTGTGATGATACATATAAATGGCTTAATTCTAAAGCCCTATTAGCCTATTTTGTTGATAAAGCAAGTGAGTCTTTGAGCTTATGTAAAGGTGAGTATGACGGTAAGCCAAAAACATCATGGAAACCGTTTGAAGTCCTATTTGGTGTTAATGGGCTATCTGGCGCAAAGCGAGATTATCAAAAAACAGGGACTTTGCCCTATGGTTATAATGATGTAGATAAGCTGTTTGAGTAGTCAATAGCAATATACTATAGTACCCCTATATGTGCCCTATGTGGGTATCATATAGGGGTCTTTTTTTTCCTTCCCTTCTGATATTTGCAATGTAATTACAAAGCAACGGGCAAAGTACACGCCCCATTCATGAACAAATAATTTATTGTATTATGTCAGAAGAAATAAAACAACAATTAGATAGAATTGAGAGATATAGCCTATTAGCTGCAAAGAATGTACTTTGCTTTGATGATGTTTCATTACTTACAGGATTGAGTAAGAGCCATTTGTACAAACTTACTTACAGTCATCAAATTCCGCATTACAAGCCCAAAGGGAAACAACTTTATTTCGATAGAAAGGAAATAGAGGACTGGATGAGGCAGAATAAGGTTGTTACAAATGATGAGATAGAACAAAAAGCAACAAGTTATCTGGTTACTGGAAAAATCGGAAATAAATAGGAGGGCTGAACTATGACAGAAAGAAAAAAGGCAGACATAGCGCCCGCCAATTCCCTTTCTTGCGATGGCAAAGATATAGATTATACACGAGATAAGCAAAGGGTCTTCCAATGTTTATTTACCGTTCCCCGTACGAGGGCACAAGTAGAGACGTTAACGGGCATAAGAATCAACAGTGTATGCTATTATGTAGGCATGCTGGCCAATGATGGTAAGGTTAAAGTTCACCATAAGGGCATATGCCCTGTAACGAGACATGGTAACGTGGAATTTCTAACGACAAATCCGGAACTATTCCCAAAGAACAAGCAATTTTCATTTTGGGATAAATGGGAGGGCGTAAAATATGATTGAGATAAAAATAAAAGACATGATGGATGAGGTAGGGAAGACATTACCCGTTGACGGACTATCGCCCAATGCGGCCGAGATGCTAAGTAAGGTAGCGAGTTCTTTGCAATGCTCTATTGATATCGCCCTATCCGCGATGTTTGCGACCGTGGGCGTGGCCATGGGTAAGAGAGTCGTTATTGATGACGGCAAGTATCAAAATTACCCATGCCTTTGGGTCTGTGTGGTTGCCCCTTCGGGCAGTAACAAGTCTACGCCTATAAGGTTCTTCCTCCAGCCGCTAAAAGACCGTGACACCTATAATTACGGCGTTTACCGGGAAGAATTGAGGGCATACAGGCAGGCAGGCGATGACAAGGGCGATAAGCCCGTATTTAAGCAGTACGTAATCAGCGATTCCACCCCCGAGGCCCGGAATCAGGTATTATCTGTAAACCCCAACGGGATATTATTGTACAGGGACGAGTTAAAGGGTATGATTGACGATTTTTGCAGGTACGCCAAAAGCGGGGAACTTAGCCAGATGCTTTCCATGTTCGACAGTGACACGATCGTGGTGAATCGTAAATCTGATGAACCCTTGCTTATCAAAGACCCGTTCATGTCTATCATAGGTTCTATCCAACCGTCTGTTTTGGTTGACACGTTCGGGAATGACAACATGATGAACAACGGTTTTAATCAACGCTGGTTGTTTTGTTACCCTGAATCCGGGATGCCCGAGATGTATAATGATGTCTCCATACCCCAAAGTGTCATAAGCGACTGGAAGGATTTCATTTACAACCTTATAATGTATGATTTTTCGGTTATGGGCGGCAAGATATACCTAAGGGGCGAAGCGAAGAGAGTGTACATTGACTATTACAACCGTCTCCAGATAAAAAAAACGGATGCGGACGATTACCTTAGCTCCGTTTACTCTAAGCTACAGATCCATGTGATACGCTGGGCTGGGGTCGCTCATATCCTAGGCAATTCCCCCACCTCTATAGACATTGCCCCGGAAGAAATGGAATACAGCGTGAGGTGCATGGATTATTTCGAGCGGTGCGCACTGAAAGTCTATAGGATGCTGTTGGAAGGTAGAGGAAACAGGCACGAGGTTAAGTCTATGGGAAAAGAGGAAATGATAGCTAATGTTTATCATTGTACGAGCCCGGTTAGCCAACGAGCGGTAGCGGATGCGCTGGGCATTACTAAGCAATATGTATCTAAATGCTTAAAAAAATATCCCAAGTTGACAGGTTGTCGGTTGACTGATAGTGAAATATCAGATACAGAGTCAGATACGGACAAAAATTAGTCAACCTCTATATTTCTGATATTTTTTAATGCAAATATTACAGGTTGACTAAAATATTACCGTAAACAATTGATAATCAAAACTAAAACATACAGTCAACCGTCAACTAGTCAACTACAAAAAACGACTATTAAAAATTAAACAATATGGAAAAGACATTTTTAGATACCGAAATATCCGTGTATAACGGAGTGACCGACACGAAAGGATCTATTTCAACAATAGGGGCTTTCCTGAACGATACGAGATATATCGATGAGATCAAGCGTTTGCGTACGCTCACGAACAAGGACGAGCGCAACGCCGTTAAGAAGCGTTTGCCGATGGCTAGCATATCCGGCATATTCGATCCTACACGGAAAGCGGAGAATCTTAAACAACATTCAGGGCTTATCTGCGTGGATTTAGACCGGCAGGACAACCTAGAGGTTAGCAACTGGGATGAGGTGAAACACCAGTTGTCATATCTTAGATACGTGGCCTATTGCGGTCTATCCGTTGGCGGTAACGGTTACTTCGCTATCATGCCGATACTTTATCCGTATTACCACAAACAGCAATTCGAAGCCTTGAAAAGGGACTTCCAAAGGTACGGGCTTGTGATCGACAAGGCGTGCGGTGACGTGTGCAGGATGCGTTGCGTGTCTTATGACCCGGAACCATACATTAACCTCAACGCCGATCCGTACAGGGGGTATTATAAAGAGCCCGTAGCCGTTTATACCCCGATTGATTGCGGTACGGACGGCGAGCTGGATAAAGTGGCTAAATGTTGCGATCTTATCCAAAATCACGGCATCGATATTACCGGGGATTATCTAACATGGTTTGAGGTAGGGTGCGCCCTCGCTTCCCTAGGGGAATCCGGAAGGGCTTTCTATCATGTTTGCAGCCAACAGAACCCCAAGTATAGCAAGGCAGAGACTGATCGTAAATTCGATAACGTGAAGAAAACTTGCAGCCGTATAGGTATTGGTACTTTCTTTCGTGTATGCAAGGACTATGGAATAACCTTTAAAGACGCTTAGTTATGGAGATAGAGGTCATACATGGGCAGATCATAGCTAAGGCAAACCATTATCAAGCGGTACCGGGCAAGTACGGCGTAAAACGGATAATCAAGGATGAAAAGATACGAGCCTATGAGCGTACCTTCATGGAGCAATGCGAGAAATATAAGAATAAGCGCATATCAAGCCGTTTCCGGCTGTTTGTGAAGGTATTCCATAGTTCAGTGAGATTCGATCTTGACAACAGTTTGAAAACACTCTTGGACTGTCTGCAAATGGTAGGAGCGATAGAAGACGATAAGCTATGCTTCCAGATCGAAGCGGAAAAGAGGATAGATAAGCATCGACCACGTGTAGAGTTCGCGTTATTGGAAGTCAACGAACAAAAGAAGATATTTTTTTGACATGGAAAAGATCGATAAACGCTTCAACCCGGATACGTTAGCTAGGGAATCCCCGGACGTATCAAAGATGTTCAAGCTGAGGATTGATAACCGGACAATGTTTTATTTTTCCTCGGTAGAAAAACGTCAACGATTCATTGAAAAGAGATACGACCGCAAATTAAGGCGGTTCAATATAGACACGGATTATTAACAATTTAAAAAACGAAAATCATGAGAGATTATTCTTACGAAGAGATTAACAACATGTCAGAGGACACGGCAAAACAGATCCTTAGAGACGAAATGTTAGAGAGGACAAACAAACGATTGCAAGAAGAGCAGGAACTGGGAGACGCAAAAAAATCATTGGATGAGTTTTTCGGGCGGAAGAGAGAAAGCGGAATGTTGAACCAAATAAAAAGAATGTGATGGAAAAGTTAGAACAGTTCGATGTAAACCAAGCAATAAAGGAGGGTATCTTAGAAGACCTTAGAACCAAAGTGCAAGGCGTTAACGAGGCATTGGAAGTATTGAAAGCGGAGGATATACCTACCGACCTTCCGACACTCAAAAAGATCATGGTTAGCGATGAGGCGTTTAATGAGTGGGTAGGCAAGGCGATGGATTCCTATGTAGGAAAGCTGGGATTCATTCCCAAACCGGAACGTAAAAGAATCAAGGAGCAATTCTTTGAAGTGGTGAGAAAGACGGAAAACGAACGTAACACTATTGCCGTGTTCCTGTCAGATGCCAAATACACGATCGTGCAGGACAAGGACGGATCATTGCGGTACGATTGGGAAGAGGCGGAAAAAGGCGCAACGGAAAGGGCTACGAGGCGTTTTAGTGATGAGGATGTAGAATATTACGGGATGCTGTCAAAGGTCGTAGAAGCCTTGCGAGAGCTTTACAAATGGGAAGAAGATCACACCTATTGCCATTTCAAGGATTGGAGCGAACCGTTTACGGGAGCGCAGCGACCAACAGCCCCCGGATTCCCTATCTGCATTGACCACGGTAACCACCTGCAAATACTAATGAGACCAGATTTCAAGGAATGGTTCAAATATAATTTGGGTTTCAGATTAGGCAAAATGAACCCTGAAGCACTGGAACAACTTAAAGCTTTAGACGATTAGATTTAATAACAACGGCAGGGGTGCAAACTTTTATACACCCCTACCAAAAAACATTTATAATCATGGCAAATATATCAATAGAGAAGGAAACACGCGGGGAGATTATCTATGTAAGTCACTTCGATGGTCAACCGGTCCACTTCATGCAGGATAAAAGAACCGGAGAGATTACGGTAAACGCCGACGATGTGGTACGGGCCATAGGAGAGGAGGATTCGTTCGAGGCGTTTCTTGGAAGTGACAAGGGATTGGATTTTATCGCAGATTGGAAGAAGGAGCACCCTAACGAACCTTTTTTCGGTGGTGCGGTGATAAAGAAACACCAATAATTAATATACGTATGTATGATATATCGTATATTTCGTACTGTTATATTGGTAATATATTGAATATTAATATGTTATATGTGATATGGATAGTACTTATTGTATTTATATCGTATCTCTAATGATACGAAACGTAGTAATTTAACATTTAAAGATATGGCAAGAATACCTAAAATAGGAGAAAAACTTACGGAAAAAGAAATATTCTGTCTTGATGCGTACCTTTTCAACGGGGATAACCTAGACCTTGCGTACGTGATGAGCAGGAATAACCCGTATCAGGGATCACGGGAAAACCTGCATAGACTGGCTTTAAGATGGTTGAGGAGTCCGGACGTTAAGGCATACGTGGAAGAAAAGCGGGTTATCGTCGCTGACAAGGTAGAGAAAAAGTTCTCCGCACCTGAACAGAATGCCTACAGGGAAAAGGAGGATATTGTAAGAGAACTTAATATTCTCGCTGATATCACGAAAGACCCGAAGCAGAAAACGGAAATACTTATGAAGTTGGCGGACCTGCAACAGATGAAAAAAGACCCGGTGGAAGAGACGGAGGATAATACCGTCCATTATTATTTGCCGCTGAGCTGCCACAAATGCAGCCTGTACATAGCGAATAAAAGAAAGACGGAAAAAGAGGGCGAATAAGGATATTGTATAGGTTACAATATCTAAACAGGATCAGACGCAAACCGGGAACACGATTAAGCACTTAACATCGATCGAAATTAGTGCTTTCAGTTCCCGGTTTTATTGATAGAAAATATCTATAATTGCAAGCTTAATGATAGAAAATATCTATCAATTCAAATAATACACGAAAGAAGCCGCCTACGCTACGTTTTTTGTGTTTAGGATAAATGGATAAGCTCAAAACAAATTAAAGCCTTAAAACGGCTTATTTGAAATCTACCGAAATTTAGGTCCGTAGAAATTACGGCTCATACCCTTCGTAATAATAAGACTGATTGATACCTTTGAATATCTTTCGTGTTCATACTCATTCAACTTTGATATTGATATCCTTACCGCAGTTAGGACAGGTAAGAGTTAAAGCGTCGCTTTTTGGGCGCACTTCTTCGGGGGAAACAAACAACTGCCAAAAAGGAACGTTTAAGGCTGTGGCGATCGCATTCAGTGTATTTGCTGACGCTTCCTGTTTTCCGTTTATGATATTATACAAACTCACACTTGACAAACCGATAACGGATGATAATTCTTTAGCAGTCAATCCTTTTTCTGAAAGAATGTCTTTTATTCTATTTTCCATAAGCCAATACTTTATATGATTATATTGCAAATATAATGTAATTCTTTTCATTTATAATAGATGTATAAAGAATAACATTATTAAATAGTGTTAATTGTAATGTAATTCTTTACTTTGCCCTTGTATTGTATAAAGTATTACATTATCTTTGCATTATCAAAATAAAACAAACAGATATACAGCTATGACAAACGAGGATTACATGAACAACGAGCTAGCCGAACTAGAGGCTATGACAGAGAAAGAGGCAGAGACATACATTCGTGAATATTGGATGTACATAGCGTAAACGGATTACTAACACATAAAACTATACGATCATGAAGAATTTTAGGACAAAAGTATTCAAACAGGCTCATGAGCTTATGAGAGCAACGGGAAAGGCATTTGCGGTATGCCTGTCCAAGGCGTGGGCGTTGTACCGCCTCACCAAGCGGATGCGCCGGGAAATAGTAACATTCGCTTACGAGAAAGCGGATGGAAGCTTGAGAAAGGCGAAAGGAACGTTACAGGACGTTCAGAACCTCATCAAAGGTACAGGTACGGAAAATTACAAGACCGTCCGTTACTTTGACGTTGAGGCGAACGGGTTCCGGTCATTCAAGGTAGAGAATCTAATCACGATATATTAAACAAAGGGGGGCAGCCGAATTCTCGGCACCCCCGATTATAAAAATCAAGTTATGTATTTATCATTAGGAAAACAAGCCAAAAGACAGGTGTCTATAAATGTCTTATCATGGCGATCCATCGCCAAGTTATTAACCGTATTGTCATTCGGCTTGCTCGAATGCGATAACAGGAACGACGTTCTCGGTTACGTCAAGGTACTAATCTTATTGATGTCCGCATTCATTTTGGCCGGGCTGGAAGGAGGGTCGCTATAATGGAAGAAATTCAAAAAAACATCCAGCTTTATAAGGACTTTGTTATTAGCCTAGCAAAGGACTACAATAAGTTATTTGATAAGTTCATGGAGCTACAACGAGATATCCGTGAGTTAAAAGGCGAAAAGACCCCGGTCAAGGCCACGATGATACCATTGAGAGGAGGCAGATATGGAAAGTAACATAAAACGACTGGAGAACGTCCAAAAGTACCTATTCGCTTACGCCTTCCATCTTTGCGGGAACGTCAACGACTCGAAAGACCTAGTGCAAGATACCAATATCCGTATATTGGATAACCTCGATAAGTTCCGGTATGGTGACAACTTTAGGGGCTGGTGTGCCGTTATCATGAGACATCTATATCATAATCAATGCTTGCGCTACAAGCCGGTTCCCGTGGACGATCCGGCACTTTATGCGTGTGATATGCTGGAGGACGGCGATATACTCCAAGACATAAGGGACGAGTACCAAAGAGTTGACAGGGTCATGCGTGACAAGGGGATGATCGAGCTTTCGTTATTCATTGAAGGGTATAACTATCTGGAGATATCCGACCGGACAAAGAAAGCCATAGGTACGGTAAAGAGCCGCATATTTTTCCAGAGAAAGAGCGTTTTCAAATTACTTAATAGATCTATATTTTAATAACTACAAGAAAAATGAAAGATTTAATTAAGGACATCGTCGTGAGAGCCGGCGAGAACGAGATCAAGATTAATGAGGCTTCGGAATTGGTGATCGGAGGATTGAGCATCACCCCGGAAATGATGAAAGAGATAAAGGACATGTCCGGTTACCTGTTCTCCGAGGACATGGGCGATATGATAGACACGCTCATCCAGTTGAGTTGCGAGGGTTGCTACGAGGACAAGGACATCATGGATAAGATGAGGGCCGTGTCTTGCGTGAGGGATTTTCTGAGGGTGATCGAGAAAGGAAATGCCTCATGACGGGAACGGCGATCGGAAGTTTGATGCCCGGTAGGTAATATTGCCTACCGGACACCCTTGCGGACCGGAACGACCGGACAACGCAAAGCGAGATTGCGTCAAGGGACAAATGCACACTTAACCAGCAACGTTCATAGCTGGAGGTGAAGATACAGGACATAAGCAGATCGATATTAGAGGTTATCACCTTAAAAGGGGGTATATGGCTTGAAATTCAATGCATTTGCTGTCTGATAACCTATAACCTGATAACCTGTGTGTTTATTTTATAGATAAACATAGAGGTTGACGGAGATTTGGGTATAAATATCTGATTAATAGATTGATAATATGCAGTCAACCGTCAACCTGTCAACTTGGGTAAATATCGTGAGAGCGGTCTTATTTCGATTGCATAGGCTTCACTGGATATGTGGTGACGCTATGTGCGTTTAAATAGGCTTTCAGTAGCTCCAGCCACACCCGGCACGGTCTTTGAGCCTGTCCTTTGATGGAATGCCGGGTACGAATGTTGAGGTTACGGTATAAATGCGCTTAATTTATTGATTTATAACACGTATGGTATCACCGTAACCGTAACCCCGTAACCTGTGCAATTATTTGGATGAGAAACATAGAGGTTGACGGAGATGGTAGCAACGGAATACAGGTAAGTAACAAACGAGTAACAAAAATGTGATAGGTGATATGTTGGAGGAATTTAGCCTTTATGCGGCCTGTTATTTGGCAAATCCAGATTAATCTGTATCTTTGCACCAAAGAAAGCGATTATTTGAAGGAAAAGTTCTTTAATTTTGTTACCAGTTTGTTACCCATAAACGGAAACATCTTCGCTTTCTTTTGATTTTTAATCAGTTATAAAACCATGGGGATGACCGGTTTTGACAGCGGGTAGAAGTGGTTTGTAAGCATGTAGTGCGTGGTTGGCTTGCACTTAAATCTCAGACAACGAACAATTAACTGGCGAAAATAATTACGCTCTCGCTGCTTAATCGAAGTATAGTAGATTCAAGCTTAATCCCTGCAAAAGTTGCGGGGACGTGACATCACCCGGATGCTGTGGCTCCGAAGCGTTCCGATCAGGTGGTGCAGCAATATCGGAGATAGTTTGAGATAAGCCTCGGGTCTCAGGCGAAACTTTAGAGGATAAGGGATGAGTGGGTGGCTTCGGTCTTGCTCTTCCCCGACAATGAAGGCGAAGATAAACATGTAGAAAGCAAATTAATTCCTCGTTTGGACGAGAGTTCGAATCTCTCCATCTCCACGGAATGAAAAAAGGCCTTACGGATTGTCCGTAAGGCCTTTTTTCATTCATTGTAAACCCATTTATAAGGAGGTGGCGGTACGTATGGACCAGCCTTTTGATGGGGTAATATATCAACCGATTTGACGATTACGTTATTACCTTTCTGGGTACAAACCAGACATTTTGAACGTAATTTCCTTTTAGCCATGTTGAAGACGATATTCGGATTGAAATGAACTCCGTTTATACGAGTCTCAAAATGTAAATGCTCGGTAGTAGCCCTGCCAGTACGTCCGGTTAAGGCGATCGGTTGTCCGGCGAGAATGCGATCTCCGGGTTTAACCAAGTTCTTGGAGTTGTGGCTATAGATCGTTTCCAGTCCATTATAATGGCGGACAACGATAACGTTGCCATAGGCGGCGAATGGTTTCGCCATCCTGACAATACCATCGAAAGCAGACACGATCGTATCGTTGGCACAAGTTTTGATATCTACTCCGGAATGATGCCTTCTCCTTCCCCCGTAAGGAGAGATCACGTTTCCATTAGGAAGGGGAAATGCGTATTCCCCGGCGGGGATCAAGGATAAATCAATAATTTCCGTGTTATTCTCATCGAATAGCTTGGGGTCCTTGATCGCTATCTGGCTTTTATCACGGGGCGTAAAGGCTTCCGTGATATCTTTTCTAGGAGAATGACAAACCGCTAGCTCCGGAGCTTCCGGCAACATGAAATTGAAATCCACGACGGGAAGAGGAATATTTGCCGTAGGGAAATCCACAGTTTCGGGAGGGGCCGGGCGTGGAGCAGGCTTTTGCGTACGGCAAGACGCAAATAAAATTAGCGTAAGAATGAGTATTCCATTGTGTATTTTAGATGCCATTAGATATTGTTTTACCACAAAAGTATAAAAAAGCCTCTTTCAATGACCTATATTTCCGATATGTTTATACTTCTTTTTATTCTTTGTGTTTTTTCTGATAGTTGAATTTGCCTACCTTTGTAAAGGTAAAATGGAGATATTATACGATGATTGAGGGGACTAGTTTGGCTCTTTGGTCAGAGAGGATGACGATATTGTATTTGCTGGTATTTCTCTAAACTGAAAACGACCAATTTAAAGTACACAGAGAAATAGACAATGCGAATACACCTGTATTTGGTGTGTTCCTTTGCCTTATTTCTGTTGTGTACAAGGCATTTGGTCGTGCCGCAGTTTGACGGGTTTAAGGTAAAGTGTAACACACCTTTTCTCAGATGTGGGTTTATTTATGAGATAAGATTACCTTAAAAACGGCTTTTGTATATGAAAGAACAAAAGGAGATACATATCGGTTCGTTAATAAAAGAGAAAATGGAAGAGCGGGGACTTTCGGTTTCCGATTTTGCCCATGCGTTGCATTATGAACGTACCAATATTTATAAGATATTTAAGCGAAGCAGTATTGATGTGGATTTGTTACTGCGTATATCGGAAGTCTTAGCCTATGATTTCTTGCGGGAGGTGTATTTAGCGGACGAACCCCGACGATATTCAATCACTATAGAAGCGGACAAGGAAGATATAGAGGAGATCCGTAAATGGCTGTTAGAGAAAAGGCGTGAATAAGTTTCACGCTTTCGTGAAATAAGATCACGGTCGATATAAGACCGGTCACTTTGATTGTTTCTACATTTGACCGTCTCGATGTTTCATCATAACATTAGAGAAATAGGTTAAATCAAGGCCGTACTCTTCTTGTTCCGTATGTGAATATAGGCAGGAAGAAAGCGGCCACTTTTTTCTTCTGTGTACGTGCACAATTCGATTATTTCCTTTATATTTGTCGATAAACAACGAATTGTTAACATTTCTAATATGAAAGTTCTAAAGACCGCCCTGCTATTCCTGATGTGCGTATCTTTCTCCTTCTCCTGTAAGGAAGGGGTAAAGGAAGTAAGGGTGCTGAAACTGGCGCACGGATTGCCCCCCAGCCATTCCGTCCATTTGGGATTGCTCTATATGAACGAGCGTCTGAAAGAGTTGTCCGGAGGAAAGATGAGCATGGACATTTATTCTTCCGCTCAATTGGGGTCTGAAAATCAATGTATAGAGTTGCTTCAAATAGGAAGTCTCGATATCACGAAAGTTTCCTCCGCCGCGTTGGAAGGATTTGCCGATCCGTTTAAGGTATTTGGCATACCTTATCTATTCCGTTCCCGTGAGCAGTTTTTCGAGGTGTTGGATGGTTCGGTAGGTAAACAGATATTGGGATCAACGGAACCTTATTGGTTTAGGGGACTCGCTTATTTTGACTCGGGGGCCCGTAGCTTTTATACGGTAAACAAGCAGATTCGTACTCCCGAGGATCTGAAAGGACTGAAGATCCGTGTGCAAAAGAGCCCGATAGCCGTGGAGATGATGAAGACATTCGGTGGTTCGGCTACTCCCGTGGATTGGGGTGAATTGTATACGGCCTTACAAAGTAATGTCGTGGATGGAGCCGAGAATAATACGCCTTCCGTGACAACAGCGTTCCATCATGAGGTGGTAAAATACTATTCAGTCAATGAGCACACGATGTGTCCGGACGTGATCATCATTAGTTTGGCTACTTGGCAGAAGCTGACGGAACAAGAACGTAATTGGCTGCGGCAGGCCGCTGACGCCGCCGCTATTTATCAACGGAAACTTTGGGCGGAGCAAGAGAAGCAATCGCTAGAGGAGATGGAAGCGCACGGAGTGGAAATTATTTACCCGGATAAGCAGCCGTTTATGGATGCCGCCGCCCCGATGATCGAGCGGTTTAAGAATGATCCGGTTTTTCATGATTTAATCGATCAAATACAGAATACCCATGAGAAAGATAATTGATAAAGGATTGGAGCTATCGTTGATTTTCTTGATGGCTTTCTTGGTCGTGGATGTGTTATGGCAGGTATTAAGCCGGTATATTCTGGTTTCCCCGAGTTCCGTGACGGATGAATTGGCCGGATATTTATTGATCTGGGTGGGATTGCTGGGGGCCGCTTATGTATCCGGTAAAAATGAGCATCTAGCGATCGATTTATTACTTCAACATATACGTCCTTCCCGCAGGAAGCTCTTGCGATTGTTTATCTTCTTGATCGTATTTTTATTCGCTGTATTTGTATTGATCGTAGGTGGGACTTGGCTGGTATACACTCGTTTTCATTTGGGAGTTACTTCGGCTTCCTTAGAGATTAATTTAGGATATGTGTATTTGGCATTGCCGCTAGGAGGATTGCTTACCGCTTATTATGCGATAGATAACGCGATCGCCTTATTTCGTTCCTCTAATTCTTAAAAGACTGATGATATGGATATTATAGGTATACTTGTATTAGTGATAAGTTTCTTTTTCCTGCTGGTGGTCGGGGTTCCGGTAGCGTATAGCATCGGTGTGGCGGGTATATTGACGATGCTCGTGAATATAGACTCGCTTCCCGCCCTTACGACTTATGCGATGCGTATGGCTTCGGGTCTGGACAGTTTCGCTCTGTTGGCGATCCCGTTTTTTATATTGGCGGGGAATATCATGAATAGCGGAGGTATCGCCTTGCGCTTGATCGATTTCGCTAAAGTGCTGGTCGGACGGTTGCCCGGAGGACTGGCGGTAGTCAATGTCGTGGCGAATATGTTATTCGGGGCGATCAGTGGCTCTGCCGCCGCCGCTGCCTCTGCTATCGGGAGTATTATGACACCGGAGATGAAAAAGGCCGGTTACGATCCGAATTTCAGTGCCGCCGTAAATATCTCTTCCGCCACTACCGGCATGACGATACCTCCGAGTAATGTCTTGATCGTTTACTCCTTGGCGAGTGGTGGAGTCTCTGTATCCGCCTTGTTTATGGCTGGTTATCTACCGGGAATTCTTACGGGAGTGGCGATCATGATCGTAGCCGCTATGTTTGCCGCACGAAAGGGGTATCCGGTTGGCGTACGTGTTCCGTTCTCGGAGGCGACAAGGGTATTTTTCAGGGCGATCCCTAGTTTGATGCTATTGGTGATCGTGATCGGAGGAATCTTGGCGGGACTGTTTACGGCGACCGAGGCTTCGGCGATCGCTGTATTGTATGCGTTAATCCTCTCTTTTATCTATAAAGAACTTACTTGGGCTAAATTGCCGCAAGTGTTATTGCGATCGGCCAAGACTACGGCTATCGTCCTTCTTTTGGTGGCGACTTGTACGGGCTTGTCTTGGATCATGAGCTATGAGAATATTCCTCAAACGGTAAGTGCCGCTCTGCTGAGCATAAGCGACAATCCGGTGGTCATCTTGATACTTATAAACGTGATCCTATTGATTGTCGGGATCTTTATGGACATGACGCCCGCTGTCTTGATCTTTACCCCGATCTTCCTGCCGATAGCGACGGGGCAATTGGGGATGGACCCGGTACATTTCGGGATCATGATGGTGTTGAACCTTTGTGTGGGATTGTGTACGCCACCGGTGGGTTCGGTATTGTTTATCGGATGTAGCGTGGCGGGGACAAAGATTGATCAAGTGATCCGTCCGTTGCTGCCGATGTTCGCGGCGATGGTTATCGTCTTGTTCTTGGTGGCGTTCTTGCCGGATTTAAGCTTATTGATTCCCCGGTTGTTCGGTTTGTGATGTTCCCCCATAGGGTCGAGGTAGCCTTGTGCTATAAATAGGGCAGTACTCTGTACGAAGTATTCCAGTACTTACGTGCTGAGTACCGCAATACTTCGTGCAGAGTACTGTAGTACTTCAGCCACAGTACTGGAATACTTCGTACACAGTACTGTGCTAACTGTAAGACGCTGTCTTTTTAATGTCCTTTGAACAGGGATAAGGCGATACCCATCTCCAATCCCCGTAGCTCGGCCAGACCCCGTAAACGTCCGATGCAGGAGTAGCCCGGGTTGGTTTTCTTCTTTAGGTCGTCTATCATTTGATGTCCATGATCCGGTCGCATGGCGATGGAGCATTGGCGGCGTTGCTGCAATTCAAGGAAGGCTTTCATGACACCATACATGTCCACATCGCCCTCCAGATGGTTCGCCTCGAAAAAATTACCCTCCGAGTCTCGTTGCGTGCTGCGGAAATGAACGAAATCGATCCGATCCCCGTAACGTTCCATGATCCCGGCCAAGTCGTTATCACTTCTGACACCGAAAGAACCTGTGCATAGGCAAAGCCCGTTGCTAGGATTCGGCACGGCCTCTATTAACTTCCGGAAATCATCTTCCGTGCTCAAGATACGGGGAAGCCCGAGAATGGAATAGGGGGGATCATCCGGATGGATAACGAGCTTGACACCGGCCTCGTCCGCCACGGGAGCTATTTCCCGTAAGAAATAGATCAGGTTCGAGCGAAGTCTCTCCGCGTCGATATCTTTATAACGGTCTAACGCTTCCCTAAACTGCTCGATCGTAAAAGTCTCTTCCGAGCCGGGTAGTCCGGCGATCATATTGCGAACCAACAGCTGGCGGTCTTCCTCGCTCATAGCGTCATAGCGTGCCTTGGCTTTCGCCTTGTCCGCCTCCGTATATTCGGCTTCCGCCGCCGGTCGTTTCAATATAAATAAGTCGAACGCCATAAAAGCCGCGCGTTCAAAGCGCAAGGCTTTGGAGCCATCCGGCATCGTATAAGCCAAATCGGTACGAGTCCAGTCCAATACCGGCATGAAGTTGTAAGTAACTACCCGGATATCGCAAGCTCCCAGATTACGGATGCTTTGTTTGTAGTTCTCTATATAGGTTTGAAAATCCCCGGTTTGCGTCTTGATATGCTCGTGTACGGGCACACTCTCAACCACACTCCACCGTAATCCGGCGGATTCGATCAAGGCTTTCCGCTTTTGAATCTCTTCCGTAGTCCAAACTTCCCCGTTCGGGATATGGTGCAACGCATTTACGATACCGGTGGCACCCGCCTGACGGATGTCCCAAAGGCTGACAGGATCATTCGGTCCGTACCAACGCCAAGTTTGCTCACATAGATACATAATGAATAATTTTTAAATTTATCAATGTGCCAATATGCCAATGCGGTTTGATGCATGGCTGGTTGGCACATTATTTAGATGGAGAAAGCGTCGAAACCTCCGTCTATGGGGATCACGGTACCGGTTACGAATGCGGAGGCGTCGCTCGCCAGCCATTGTAAAGTACCGAGTAACTCCTCCGGTTTTCCTAAGCGGCGGAACGGCGTGTGCGCGACGATCGTGTTGCAACGATCACTAGGTGATCCATCCGGATTGCTCATCAATGCCCGGTTCTGCTCGGTAAGGAAGAATCCCGGTGCCATGGCGTTCACTCGCAGGCCCTCTCCGAATTTAATCGCCAGCTCCCCGGCCATGTATTGCGTGAAATTGTTGATAGCGGCTTTTGCGCATCCATAGCCAACCACACGAGTCAATGGGCGTAGGGATGATTCGGACGAGATGTTAATAATGCTTCCTTTCCCTTGTCCCACCATGACCTCGGCGAAAACCATTGTCGGCAGTACGGTCCCGAATAAGTTCAGGTCTACGACTGTCCGGAAAGCATCGATATCCAGATCAAAGATCGTCTTGTCGGGAGGAATCGTCGCTCCGGCTTGGTTGCCACCCGCCAAATTGACTAAAACATCAATCTTCCCATATGCTTTCAATATCTCTTGTTTGTTTTGCTCCAGCAAGGCTTTATCCAATACGTTTGAAACCAAGAATAAGGCCTCGCCCCCTTCCGCTTTAATTTCATTGACCAAGGCAGATCCTTTTTGCTCGTTTCGTCCGAGGATTACGACGTACGCGCCTTCTCTCGCCAAGTGCTTGGCCATGCAGGCTCCTAATATACCATAGCCTCCGGTCAACAAAATCACTTTCTCTTTTACGCTAAATAAGGAGTTCATCAGATATAATTATTGTAGTATTGTATATTTTCCTTTACCAAGATATCGATCGGCATATAATTGACAGGCTCAATTTTCTCCTTAAGGATCAGATGCCTGAAGAGTGCCTTGATACAATGATATCCTTGTACCTCCGGTCGTTGGGCGATCAAATGCGTGATCAAGCCGTTTTCCAGATAACGGACGTTCGGTTCTATCACGTCGTAGCCAAGAAGCTTGAAAGGATAGTCCGGCCGTTCGCTACTTAGATAATCTCCAAGGAAATGGGCCCTCGAATTAAAGATGATACCGATTCTTACTTGAGGATATTTCTCGAAGAAAGTATTCAGTAGCCTCTTATTCTCCTCCTTATCATCTGCGTGCACATGCAGCAAATGAATCTTTCCCTTGAATGGGGTGTTGGCGAGATAATCCCGGAATCCTTCCTCTCGTTTCTGCACTTGCGTAGAACATGAATCCCCTTTACGGGTGAAACGGAAAATCACTAGATCGTCCCCTTGACGGATTTGCTCGAATAAAAGGCGTCCCGCTATATAACCCGAATCATATGAATGCGTTCCGTAATAAGAGATACAATTCGTGTGATCGATAAAAGAATCGATCAATATATAAGGAATACCTTTCTGGTCTAGCCGCTGGGTCAAGGTCAAGACACTTTGCTTAAATAATGTAGCGATGATAACCCCTTGGCAATCCGCGGTCTCAATCTTCGGGATTAATTCGTCGAAACTGTTGCTGTCGTATTGGTCAAAATAGATTTGCTCGACATCGATATTATAGCTAAACAATTCCCGTTTTGCTTTCTCGATCCCTTGGCTTAGTTTCGCCCAATATTCCCCTTCATGGAAAGAAGGGATCAAGGCGATGAAATGATATTTTTTCTTCAACGCTAAAGAACGGGCTATCAGATTTGGTTGATAGTCAATTTCTTTTAAGATTTTCTCCACCTTTTTCCGTGCGTCCTCCGATACCTTTCCCCGCTCATGTAAAATGCGGTCTACCGTACCGGTCGATACGCCGGATAATTCGGCGATATCTTTTATCCTGTAATTTTTATTCATGGTATAGATTGTAGTGTGTATTCGTCCTCTCTGTTTATTCGAGTATTTGAAGAGGTGTGTTCAATTTACGGAAAACGTAGCCATACATCATATAGATAAGAGGAACGGCGACGAAAATTCCGATACCGAACAAAATACATCCTAATATCAGGATCCCGATCATTACCAACGCCAGAATGAACAGAGGCAATGCTTGTCCTTTCGTTATCTCCCAGCTTTTATGCAAAGACTCGATAATTCCAGCGTTTTCCTCGATAATAAAGGCTTGGAAGAACTGAAGGCGCAATGCCAGATAAATACCGGGGATGATAAAAAATAAGAAACCCGCCAATACGACAAATCCCGTGATAAGACTCGCTAGAAAGTAGGTGATGATATTCTTTGTCTGTTGTCCATATGCGGAAAACTGAGGTTCTTCCCCATCCAACGCCTGAAATATATTTTTCATATATCCTAAGGAGAAAATAATGGAGAATAACGCGCTGATCACGTTTACGATGATTTTACCGATAATAGAACTTTGCATGGGCATCGCGAACGCTGTCAGCGTGAAAGACAAGATACAATATCCGATTAATAATCCGGCTAATATCCATAGTTGCGACTTCGTTCCCTTCCATGCGGTACTGAATACTTCTGATATTATAAATTTAGGTTCCATAATGTATAATATTTGTTTATTGTGTGTGGACACAAATGTAAAATATATTGTTGAAAAAAACAATTTTATTTTCGTTTGAAACCAAAATAGATGTATTTCAACAGGTGCTTCCTTCTAAGTGCTATTAATTTAGGTGAAAAAGATAAGTAGGAAACAGAAAATCGTGTAAAAAGTTTCTACATTTGTAGGATGAAACAGCGAGTAAAGACCCTATTGTGTGAATAGATGTAAAAGATCTCCACTTGGGTTAGAAAGAGAAGGTAACTGAAAAACAGCCTTGAATATATAATTATATACAAATATGGATAAACGAATGCTGAAAATTACGATTACTCAGTTAAGGCAGATCGCATTGTTTGCGGTTGGTATGTCTTTATTAACTGCCTGTGGAAACAGTCAGAGTGGTATGAAATTAGGGGATGCTGAGTTCGCTGTGATGGCGGTCAATTCAACGACTAGCGACCAAACAACATCCTATCCGGCTACCATCAAAGGTACGCAGGATATCGAAGTCCGTCCTCAAGTTTCTGGATTTATCGTGAAATTATGTGTGGATGAGGGAGCTACGGTTCGTAAAGGACAGGCGTTGTTCCAAATTGATCCTACGCAGTACGCTGCTGCGGTAGGTCAGGCTAAGGCCGCGGTCGAGATGGCGAAGGCAAACGTAAGCACTTTAACATTGACCGAGAGGAATAAGAAGACTTTGTTTGATCAGAAAATCATCAGTGATTTCGAGTATCAAACAGCCGTGAACCAGCTGATGTCGGCAAAAGCGAGCTTGGCGCAGGCAGAGGCTCAATTGGTGAGCGCTAACCAGAACTTATCTTTCTGTACGGTTACAAGTCCCTCGAACGGTGTTGTCGGTACATTCCCGTATCGTGTAGGTAGCTTGGTAAGCGCTTCGATCGCTCAACCGCTGACTACCGTATCTGAGATCGGTGATATGTATGTGTATTTCTCTATGACGGAAAAGGAGTTATTGGCATTGACGAAAGCCGGTGGTACCTTGAAAGAGCAATTAGAGAAGATGCCGGCCGTAAGACTGCAATTGGCGGATGGCTCTACGTACCATCATGAGGGTAAGATTGATGCCGTGAGCGGTGTTATCGATCAATCTACCGGTTCTGTAAGCATGCGTGCTATTTTCTCTAACGAGGGAAATGTCTTACGAAGCGGTGGTACCGGTAATATTATCTTCCCGTATACGATGAACGATATCATTACGATCCCTCAATCGGCTACCGTGGAGATCCAGGATAAGAAGTTCGTATTTGTATTGCAGTCTGATAATACGGTGAAGAATACGGAGATCAAGGTTTCCAATTTGGATGATGGTAAGAACTATTTAGTAACAAATGGCTTGAAGTCTGGCGATAAGATTGTCGTGGAAGGCGTACAGATCTTGAAAGACGGTCAAGAGATCCAGCCGATTACTCGTGAGCAACAAAAAGCAAAGTACGATCAGGCCTTGAAAGACCAGCATGACGGTAATTTGCAGACCGCTTTTAATTAATATGTAATCATAGAATAAGACAAATATTCGCTTTTGTCGAGTAAAAACGAAAAACATGAAATTAGATAGATTTATAAACCGCCCGGTGCTCTCCACGGTGATTTCCATCTTGATTGTCATCTTGGGTTTCCTAGGCTTGATTTCCTTGCCGGTTACCCAATATCCGGATATCGCCCCTCCAACCGTATCGGTGAGAGCCACTTATACGGGTGCTAACGCGCAAACCGTATTGAATAGTGTGATTGCGCCTTTGGAGGATCAGATCAATGGTGTTGAGAACATGATGTACATGAGTTCTACCGCCTCGAATAACGGTTCCGCGGAAATTTCCATTTATTTTACGCAGGGAACAGACCCGGATATGGCGGCTGTAAACGTGCAGAACCGTGTGTCTATGGCTCAAGGTTTGTTGCCTGCCGAGGTAACGCAGATTGGTGTGACTACCCAGAAACGCCAGAACTCTATGTTGTTGGTATTTTCTGTATTTGCCGAGGACGATCGTTATGACTCTGAGTTTTTGGAGAATTACGCGAAGATTAACTTGATTCCGGAAGTGCAGCGTGTACATGGTGTAGGTGATGCGAACGTGTTGGGTACGGATTACTCCATGCGTATTTGGTTGAAGCCGGATGTGATGGCTCAATATAAATTAAGTCCGAGCGATGTGACCGTAGCTTTGTCTGAACAAAACGTAGAGGCGGCTCCGGGTTCGTTTGGCGAAAGGGGTAATCAGTCCTTTCAATATACGATTCGCTACAAAGGACGTTTGCAGGAGGCGAATGAGTTTGAGCAGATCGTTGTAAAGGCGTTGCCGGATGGTGAGGTCTTGCGTTTGAAAGATATCGCCGATATCGAGTTGGGGCGTTTGACTTACAACTTTATCAACCGTGTAAATGGTCACGACGCCGTTACCTGTATCGTTTACCAGATGCCGGGAACCAACGCTACGGAAACAATTAGTAACATTGAAACCTTGCTGGAGGAAACCCAGTTGACAATGCCTCCCGGAATGAAGGTGAATGTTTCCATGAATGCCAATGACTTCTTGTTCGCTTCTATCCATGAGGTAATTAAGACTTTGTTGGAGGCGTTCGTATTGGTGTTTATCGTGGTATATGTGTTCTTGCAGGATTTGCGTTCTACGTTGATTCCGGCTATCGCTATCCCGGTTGCCTTGATCGGTACCTTCTTTATGTTATCCTTGATCGGATTTAGTATCAACTTGTTGACTCTTTGTGCTATGGTGCTTGCCATCGCGATTGTGGTCGATGATGCGATCGTCGTCGTCGAGGGTGTCCATGCCAAGTTGGACCAAGGGTACAAGTCGGCGAAACTCGCTTCTATCGATGCCATGAGTGAGTTGGGTGGCGCTATCGTCTCCATTACGTTGGTCATGATGTCCGTGTTTATTCCCGTAAGTTTCATGGGAGGTACGGCCGGTACGTTCTATCGCCAGTTTGGTCTGACGATGGCGATCGCTATTGGTTTGTCCGCTTTGAACGCCTTGACATTGAGTCCCGCCTTGTGTGCGATATTCCTGAAACCGCATGATGAGGAGCATAAAGAAAAGAAAACGACATTTATTTCCCGTTTCCATACCTCATTCAATGCGGCTTACGATTCTTTGCTAGCTAAGTATAAGAAGCAGGTCGTGTTCTTTATCCAGAAGAAATGGCTTTCATTCGGTATTGTCGCCGGTTGTATCGCCGTATTGGTATTCTTGATGCAGGTTACGCCTACCGGTATGGTGCCGAACGAGGATACGGGTACGATCATGGGTGCCGTTACGTTACCACCGGGAACTTCCCAGGAGCGTACCTATGAGGTGATGAATAAGGTCGATAGTTTGATCGCTGCGGATCCGGCGGTAGAGTCGCGTACGGCGGTTGTTGGTTTCAGTTTTATCGGTGGTCAAGGACCTTCTTACGGCTCATTTATCATCAAGTTGAAAGACTGGGAAGACCGTTCTATGATGCAGAACTCGGATATCGTATATGGTAGTTTGTTCATGCGTGCCCAAAAGATCGTGAAAGACGCTCAGGTATTGTTCTTTACGCCGCCTATGATCCCGGGTTACTCCGCATCTAGTGATATCGAGTTGAATATGCAGGATAAGACCGGTGGTGAGTTGGATCGTTTCTTTGATATCTCCAAGGAATATATGGCCGCTCTGACGGCACGTCCGGAGATCAAGTCCGCTCAATCTACGTTTAACCCGAACTTCCCGCAATATGAGATCGATATCGACGCTGCCGCCTGTAAGAAAGCCGGTATTAGTCCAGCTGATATCTTGTCTACCTTGCAAGGATATTATGGCGGTTTGTATGCCTCTAACTTTAACCGCTTCGGTAAGATGTACCGTGTAATGGTGCAGGCGGATCCTGATTTGCGTAAGAATATGGAATCTTTGAAAAACATCAAGGTAAAGAGTGGTAACGATATGGCTCCGATTTCCCAGTTCATTACGATGAAGAAGGTGTACGGCCCGGATATCATCAGTCGTTTCAATATGTACACTTCTATCAAGGTGATGGTTGCTCCGGCGGATGGTTATACCAGTGGTCAGGCGTTGAAGGCGATTGACGAGGTGGCTAAGGTAACGCTTCCGGCAGGCTTTGGTTATGAGTTAGGAGGTATGGCGCGTGAGGAAGCAAGTACGAGTGGTAGTACGACGGCTTTGATCTTCTTGCTGTGTTTCGTATTCGTTTACTTGCTGTTGAGCGCGCAGTATGAGAGTTACATCCTTCCTTTGTCCGTATTGCTCTCCGTGCCGTTCGGTTTGATGGGTAGCTTCTTGTTCGTCCAAGGTTGGGCCGCTTTGGGAAATATCCCGGCGTTGAAGATGATCGTAGGAACCATGTCTAACAATATCTATATGCAGATCGCCTTGATCATGTTGGTAGGTTTGTTGGCGAAGAACGCTATCTTGATCGTAGAGTTCGCTTTGGAACGTCGTCGTATGGGTATGAGTATCACATGGGCTGCCGTGTTAGGAGCCGCCGCCCGTTTGCGTCCGATCTTGATGACCTCATTGGCGATGGTGGTCGGATTGTTGCCTATGATGTTCGCATTCGGAGTAGGAGCGCACGGTAACCGTACATTGGGTACAGCGGCTATCGGCGGTATGTTCATCGGTATGATCTTCCAGATCTTTATTGTTCCGGTTTTGTTCGTGGTATTCCAGTACTTACAGGAGAAATTCAAGCCGATCGAATGGGAAGATTTGGATAACAGCGATATGAGTACGGAAATAGAACAGTACGCTAAAATAAAATAAGAGATGACAATGAAGAAACAAATTATATATATGGTATGTGCGACTGCTTTGTTAAGCAGTTGCCATATCTATAAGGCATACGAGCGTCCGGATTCCATCGATGCGACGGGAATTTATCGTGATCCGGTTTCCGAGACTGATACATTAGCCTCCGCGGATACGACCAATATGGGAAACCTTCCTTGGAAGGAAGTTTTTCGTGATCCGAAGTTACAGGCGTTAATTGAGGAGGGATTAGCTAATAACGTAGATATGCAGGCAGCTGTTCTTCGGGTAGAGGAAGCGAAAGTATTGTTGACTTCTGCCCGTCTGTCTTTCTTGCCTTCTATAAACCTTGCTCCCCAAGGTACGATTACGAAGATGGAAAGTAGTGGGTATGTAAAAGCTTACACGGCTCCTGCGGCCGCTAGCTGGGAGGTTGACCTATTCGGAAAGCTCTTGAACGCGAGCCGTGGCCAAAAAGCCTCCTACTTACAGAGCCAGTATTCAAGACAGGCCGTGCGCTCTCAATTGATCGGTGGTATAGCGAATACTTATTATACCTTGTTGATGCTTGATCGGCAGGTGGAAATTACCGCTAAGACGGTTGATATCTATAAAGAGAATATTCGTGTCATGGAGGCTATGAAGATAGCGGGTATGGCTACCGAGGCTGCCGTGACGCAAATGCGTGCCGCTTACCATCAGGTTTCCGGCTCGTTGATCGAGCTGGAGAGCCAGGTGCGTAGCGTGGAAAACTCATTGTCCGTGTTATTGGCTAAGGCCCCTCAACAGATTGATCGGGGTACTTTGGAGGAACAAGTAATGCCGGAGGATATCATGGTTGGTGTGCCTTTGCAATTGTTGGAGAATCGTCCGGACGTAAAGATCGCGGAGATGACACTTGCCAGTGCTTATTATACGACGAACCAAGCCCGTGCCGCTTTTTATCCGGGATTGAATATCACGGCTACGGCTGGTTGGACGAACGGTTCAGGCATACAGGTCGCTAATCCGGGTCAATTCATGTTTCAAGCTTTGGCTTCGTTGGCCCAACCGATCTTCAACAATGGTAAGTTGGTCGCTAACTTGAAGGTATCGAAGGCAGAAGAGAAGATCGCTCAAATGAATTATCAGCAGACAATTCTGGAAGCTGGTAAGGAGGTGAGTGATGCTTTACATGAGTATGATGCCACGAGCAAGAAGCTTGTGCAAGACAGAGCGCAGATCGAGCAGCTAGAGAAAGCGGTGGCTTATACCAGTGCCTTGTTCCAGTCGGCTCAATCTACTTATTTGGAAATCCTTTCCGCCCAGCAGAGTCTTTTGAGTGCCCAGTTGACGGAAGTGTCCGACAATGTGCAGCGTATGCAAGCGGTTGTCAGTTTATACAGTGCCATCGGTGGTGGTAGAGAATAATAACCTTAAATGTAGTAAAGTTATGATTAGTCCATTAGCATATGTAGATTCAAGCGCAAAGATCGGGAAGAACGTTACGATTCATCCTTTTGCGTACATTGATAAGAACGTGGAGATCGGGGATGATTGCGAGATCATGCCTCATGCCAGCTTGATGAGCGGTACACGCATGGGAAATCGCAACCGTGTATTTAACGGGGCTGTTATCGCTGCTGAGCCTCAGGATTTCTTTTATAAGGGAGGTGATACGATCGCCGTAATCGGAGATGACAACGTGATTCGTGAGAATGTGGTGATTAACCGTTCCTCGACAGCGGAAGGACGTACTAGTATCGGTAATGGTAATTTCTTGCATGAGGGGGTACATGTTTCTCATGATACGCGGATCGGAAACCGTAGTGTATTCGGCTATGGTAGTAAGATTTCCGGAAATTGTATCTTGGAAGATTATGTGATCTTCGGAGGCAATGTATTGATGAGCCAAGGATCCCGGGTTGGGGCTTGGGCGATGATTCAAACCGGCTGTCGTTTCCGTAAGGATATACCTCCTTTTATCGTAGCGGCTCAAGAGCCTACCACGTATTATGGCGTGAACTCTTTCATCATGTCTCATGAGGGATTCAGTGAAAAGGTTATCAAGCACATCAGTCATGCGTACCGGATCATCTTCCAAGGAAACAGCAGCCTTACGGATGCCTTGTTAATGATCAAGGATCAGGTTCCGATGAGTAAGGAGATCCAACATATTATAGATTTCGTTGGTGAGTCTAAATTAGGTATTGTCAAATAAATACTAATAACAAACGATAGGTAAAAGCCGAAGGAAATCATTTCCTCCGGCTTTTTTATGTAATGGAAGGACGGTTTGGTTAATAATGTTTGTTAAATAATGGTAAACGTGCAGCATTTGTCTCTTTTTAAGTGTCTTACTAATAAGACAACACACAATGAAATCCAATAAAGGAGGTTTAATATGAAAAAGTCATTTTTATTATATCTTATCATGTCTGTATTTCTCATCGGTTATTGCGCTTGCGATAATGATGAGGAAAATTTTGATGCGGCTACTACCGGACAAGTGATCAAAGTCCCGGATGATATCAAATCTTTTAATTCAGTTACAAAAGAAATCGTTTTCGAGAAGAATATTTCTATCAAGCAAGACGTGCGAGGCAATGAGAAGGTTGAATTCCGGATAGCTGGAAACGGTCACTTCACGGTAGGCAGTATCTCTTCGATAAGTTCCGTTATCTATAATGCCCCAGTCTTATTAGGGGATTATCAGAGATATTATTTATATGATGGATATCCTGTTGTAGATGTTCTACAAAATGAGGTAAGTAACCAAGAGGAAAGGGACGAAAACATGCAAAAGATAGAGAAAGCTTGGAGCAACTTCCTGAAAGTATTGAATGAGGCTGGAAAGTTGAAGTAGTGATTACCGGTTTGGGATGTAATTCTGCGATACATCTTTTTTGCGCATTTAATAAGTACGTTCTGTATTACATTTGCTAGCGTTTAAATTTAAGTAAATGTGATGAGTATGGGAAAGAACGATTTTGTATGCGGACGTACATAACCGAGTTATGTGAGGGAGGACATCATTCTACGGCGAAGAGTTATCAAGATGCCTTGAATTCATTCAAGCGGTTTAGTGGTCGGGAGGAAATCCCTTATACCTATATTAATAACGAGAACCTTCTATTTTATCAAAATTTCGGAGAAACTTTGCGTCGACAGATTGGAGAAACGTGTGGCGAGCCAGCCGGAAGGGGAGAAGGATTATGAGGTCTATGTCGCTTCCCAAAAGGAGATGAGCCTCACTGCTGCAGGCAAGCGGAAGTGGGTAGAACGAATCCTGTTCCGCTCCATAGTTTTCATCCGCTGTACCGATACCTTACGTAGAAAGGAGATCGTGCACCTTCCATACATCAAACGTTTCATGGTGAACATCGCCGGAGAGAGGCGAGGCGGCATACGTCCCGTGGCCTTCATCCCGGACGATCAGATGGCCAAGCTTCGCCGGATGGTGGGACCTGTTTTGTGATTCGCATAGACTTGCTTGGCTGTGCCAAGGTCAGTATTTCCCGTGATCTGCTTGGTGGGGTTTCTTTGCTTGTTGCTAAATTATATGCATGTATGTCTGAAAAAGGCAGACAAACCCTGTATCGTGGCTTTTGATGAATTTCAGCAGATTTCCAAATACCCTGAAAAAAATATTGAAGCTTTATTGCGCTCCCATATTCAGCATTTATCTAATGTGCATTTTATCTTTTCAGGCAGTGGGTGTCATTTGGTAACGGAGATGTTCCTCTCTTCCGCTCGTCCATTCTATAACAGTACATCGATTTTGGAATTGTATCCTATCGTCGCTGAAGAATACATACCTTTTGTCTGTCATTGGTTTGATGTGTATGAACGGGCTATTCGTGAGGAAGATGTATTGGTTATATATCGTTTGTTTGAGGGGAATACATATTATATGCAGAAAACTTTTCATGAAGCTTTTATAAATATCCCTATAGGCAGTAGTTGTACGTTGGATATATTACGGCAGACAGTTGATGGAGTTTTGGAAGAGGCAGGCGATGGATATCGCCAACTATTGTCCAGAATTCCCGAACGTCAGAAAGAATTGCTGTATGCCATAGCCTCAGCAGGTAAGGCGGAGAAGATTATGAGTGCCGGTTTCATTCGTAAATATTCATTGGTCTCCAGCAGTGCAGTCCAAGCGGCTGCCCGTAAACTGATGAAATTGGATTTGCTGACTGAAGAAGATAATATTTATTTTATCCCGGATATTCTGTTCCGTATGTATCTTCAGCGGCTAAAGAACACGAATATTATCTTCATTCCGTCGTAACTATCCGTATCCACATAAAAAGAAAGAGGCTAACCCCGAAGGATCAGCCTCTTTTATCGCTTTAATAGAAATTCAAATTAAAGTGCACCCACTTCTTTCAAAGCCTCGTTAGTCTTATGAACAGCGGCAGCGCTCTTAGCGAACAACTCTTTCTCCTCAGCTGTCAATTCCAACTCAACGATCTTCTCGATACCGTTCTTGCCAAGGATAACAGGAACACCGATGCAAAGATCAGATTCTCCGTACTCACCTTCCAAGTAAACAGAGCAAGGAACCATCTTGCCTTGGTTGTGGATGATAGACTCAACAACGAATGCTCCAGCAGCACCCGGTGCGTACCAAGCGGAAGTACCTAACAATTTAGTTAATGTAGCGCCACCAACCATTGTGGAAGCAACAACCTCTTGCAATTTCTCTGCGCTTAACAATTTGCTAACAGGAATACCTTTGTAAGTAGCCAAGCGAGCCAACGGAATCATTGTAGTGTCACCGTGACCACCGATTACCATACCCTCAACCTCGTTAGCGTTACAGCCTAGAGCCTGAGACAAGAAATATTTGAAACGAGAGCTATCCAAAGCACCACCCATACCGATGATACGGTTCTTCGGCAAGCCTAAAGACTTCAATGACAAATAAGTCATTGTATCCATCGGGTTAGAGATAACTACCAAGATTGCGTTCGGAGAGTATTTCAAGATGTTTTGAGCTACGCTCTTAACGATACCAGCGTTAACACCGATCAGTTCTTCGCGAGTCATACCCGGTTTACGAGGAATACCAGAAGTGATAACTACAACGTCAGAGTTAGCTGTCTTCTCATAATCGTTTGTGCAACCTACAACCTTAGTATCGAAACCTAGCAATTGAGCGGTCTGCATCATATCCATCGCTTTACCTTCGGATACGCCTTCCTTTACGTCTAGCATTACAACTTCGTCTGCCACTTCATTGAAGGCAAGAACATTTGCGCAAGTAGCGCCTACATTTCCGGCACCAACAACTGTTACTTTTGACATAATAAATAAGTTTTAGTATGTTATTACTTAATAATACGCTATGTTTTTTAACGATGGCAAAGGTACAATCTATTACGGAATAAAGAAATATTTCCGTATATATTTTTGAGGGACATTATTAAATATCGCTAAAGCCTTGTCGAGGCTTCTTGACAACTTGGTACGCTTTTATTTTTAAGATCTTGAGGAAATGTTGTATCTTGGGTGCGAACAAAACTAAACCGAGGGAAGTTTTATTTATATGGGTTATTAATCTTAAATCCAACGTACTTATGAAAGTTTTTATATATATCCGAAAAGTCCTGTTTTTGTTTCTCTGCGGGGCCTTGTCTTTCTCTTACGGCTACGGTCAGGAGCTACCGCTTCTGCCGGATACGATCAAGCCTCTCTTGTCGGACTCCAATTTGATAGATGAGTTGATCACTGTCGGATATGCTACGGGCAATCGTAGTACTTTATCCGGTTCCGTAAATCGGGTGAATGAAGGAGGGATGAATGAGGGATTGATCTCTACACCCTTGGACGCTCTTAGGGGAAGGGTGTCCGGCGTTAGTATCCCGGTTGGAGGAAATAGCGCCGCTGCCTTGGCTGCCGTCCGGGTCCGGGGTACAACTTCCTTGACGGGAGGTAATGATCCGTTGGTGATTATTGATGGGGTTTTTGCCGATCTTAATTTACTTAGCTCGATCTATCCGGCGGATATCGAGAACTTCACGATCTTGAAAGATGCCTCTGAGACTGCTCAATATGGTTCTCGTGGTGCTTCCGGTGTTATCGAGGTAACGACAAAGAAAGGGCGGCAGGGAGCTTTTAGTATCAGTTATGATGGGAGTTTCGGTGTGGAGGCGGCTTATAAAAGTTTGGATATGTTATCGGCGAATGGTTTCCGGAAACTGGCGGAGGAACGTAATATCGGTATTTTAGATTTAGGGAATAATACGGACTTTCAGGATGAGATTACCCGGTTGGGGTTGGTGCAGAATCATCATATCGCTTTTGGGGGTGGTTCGGAGACTTCCAGTTATCGTGCCTCCTTGGGATTTGTGGAAAGGGAAGGGGTTATCCGAAATACGAACTCACGTAATTTTACGACCAAGTTGAATATTACGCAGCATGCGTTCAATGATCTTCTGGTCTTTGATTTAGGCATATTTGGTTCCTTGCTAAAAAATGCTTATTTAAATGATGTACAGAAGATGTTCTATTCCGCCGCTACTTTCAACCCGACATTTCCGAATCATAAGAATATGGAGACGGGTAGCTGGGATCAAATAACCAACGCTAGCCAGATCACGAACCCTTTGGCCTGGTTGGAGGTGAAGGATGATGATTCGAATGCTCATATAAATACGCACTTAAAACTGGTTTTTAACTTGAGTAAGCATTTAATGTTTACGGCTTTCGGTTCGTATACCTATAATGTAATAGATAACGCCCAATACCTCCCTACTTCGGTTTGGGCGCATGGGCAGGCTTATCGGGGGGAGCGGAAAACAGAATCTTTATTAGGAGATTTCATGTTGGCCTATAGAAAAGACTTTGGTTTGCATCAGCTAAATGTATTGGGATTGGCGGAAGCTCAGAAAATGATAACGAGAGGTTTTTATACGACTGCGACGAATTTCAGTACCGATCGTTTTGGTTATGATAATTTACAGGCAGGTGCGGTACGTTTATGGGAGGGGACCGGTTCTTACTATGAGGCTCCTCATCTGGCTTCTTTCCTTGGACGTGTGAATTATATTTATGATGGAAAGTATATCGCTACCGTGAATGCCCGTGCGGATGCCTCTTCGAAAGTGGGGGCCAATAATAAATGGGGTTTTTTCCCTTCGGCTTCTGTCGCTTGGGTGTTGACCGAAGAGGAGTTTATGGAAGGTGTCTCGTGGGTAAGGAATTTAAAGATTCGTTCGGGATATGGCCTATCCGGTAATCAAGACGCGATCGATTCTTACAATTCTTTGCGATTGATGAAGCCTAATGGGGTTGTTTCCGTAAATGGTGCGCCCACCGTTACCTTGGGTACGATCCGTAATGCGAATCCGGACTTGAAATGGGAGGTGAAACGTACGTTCAATGCCGGTATCGATGCCGGGTTTTTCGACAATCGTTTTATTCTTGCCGTAGATTATTATAATTCCAAGACGGATGATATGTTGTATTTATACGATGTAAGCGTTCCGCCTTTCGCTTATAATAAAATGTTGGCGAATCTGGGATCGATGCGAAATAGTGGCGTGGAATTGGGTATTGGCGTCACGCCCTTGCGTACGAAAGATATGGAATTGAATATAAACGTAAACGTAACTTTCCAACGGAATAAATTGCTCTCCTTGAGCGGTTACTATAAAGGGGAATATATGTCCGCCCCGGAATATACTAGCATCTCGGATTTAAATGGGGCTGGTTTCCATGGAGGGTATAATCATATCGTTTATCAAATGGTCGGACAGCCTTTGGGTGTTTTTTATTTACCGAAATGTACAGGTTTGGTTTCCGATGGGAACGGTGGCTATAAGTATGAGATTGAAGACTTGAATGGAAACGGGGTGAGTTTGGAGGATGGTGAGGATCGTTATATTGCGGGACAAGCTATGCCGAAAACACTTTTAGGCTCTAATATCAGTTTCCGGTATAAACAATTCGATCTATCAGTACAGATTAACGGAGCCTTTGGGCATAAGATTTATAATGGAACATCGCTAACTTATATGAATATGGATATATTCCCGGATTATAACGTGTTGCGAGAAGCCCCATCCCGGAATATCCAAGATCAGACGGCTACGGATTATTGGTTGGAGAAAGGGGATTATATCAATTTTGATTATTTGACGTTGGGTTGGAACGTGTCTCTTGGTAATTTAAGGAAATATGTAAGAAACGTACGGCTTTCGGTTTCCGTAAATAATTTGGCGACAATTACAGGTTATTCGGGATTGACTCCGATGATAAATAGCTCTATCGTAAATAATACCTTAGGTATAGACGATAAGCGATCTTATCCGGTGGTTCGTTCCTATACGATGGGGTTGAGTTTTAATTTTTAAAAAGGTGTTCGTATGAGAAAGCTTTCTATTTTATCCTATATATTTGCGGGTTTGATGTTATCGTCGTGCGATGGCTATCTGAAAGAGGACCCTCGTGATCAGCTTTATCCGGAGGATGCGTACGATACCCCTCAGAATGTCTATCTGAATACGGTTGCTTCCTTATATAATTATATCGGAGGTTATAGCGATAGCCAAGGATTGCAGGGAACGTACCGGGGTGTCTACGACTTGAATACCTTTACGACTGACGAGGCCATGCTCCCGACTCGTGGCGGCGACTGGTATGACGGCGGTTTCTGGCAAGGTCTCTTCTTGCATAAGTGGGGAACGAATAGTGACGCTATCCAAGCTACTTGGGAATATCTGTATAAAGTAATCGTATTAAGCAATCAATCTTTAGAGATATTAGGCGAGTTGCGGCAAAAAACGGATTATAACGATTTAGATCGGTATGAGGCGGAGGTTCGTGCTTTTCGTGCGATGTATTATTATTATTTAGTCGATATGTTTGGCCGTGTCCCTCTTATCGTTTCTTCTTCCATTCCGGTGAAAGACGTGCGGCAGAGTGACCGGAAAGAGGTCTTTGATTTTGTTGTAAAAGAATTACAAGAATCCCTTTTGTTATTGAGTACGGCGCATAGTAATTCGCCCGGCGATTATTATGGAAGAATTACGAGACCGGTTGTTTATTTCTTATTGGCGAAGTTGGCCTTAAACGCAGAAGTGTTTACGGATAACGACTGGACAGATGGTCTGCGTCCGAATGGACGGGAAATCTATTTTAGAGTAGGCGAGAGGAAGTTGAACGCTTGGCAAACGGTTGTGGCGTACTGTGATTCAATAACAGACTTAAACTATAGCTTATCTCCGAACTATGCGGATAATTTTTCTGTATTTAATGAATCGTCAGGAGAGAATATTTTCACGATTCCGATGGATAAGAACTTATATACGAACCAAATGCAATATCTTTTCCGCTCCCGTCACTATAATCATGCCAAAGCATATGGATTGGGGGGAGAGAACGGCTCTTGCGCTACGATAGAGACCCTTCGGGTATTTGCGTATGGGACGGACTCGGTCGATACCCGATTTTATGAGAATTATTACGCCGATACGATGTTTGACCTCAATGGTGATACGATTCGGTTAGATAATGGGACTCCTTTGGTGTATTTACCTCTAGAGGTTAGGTTGGATTTGTCTAGGTTGCCTGCCGAGAAAACGGCGGGTGCCCGCATGAAGAAATACGAGATCGATAAGATGGGGACGAAAGATGGAAAGCTATCGGATAATGATATCGTATTATTCCGTTATGCGGATGTCTTGTTAATGAGATCGGAAGCGAAAGTTCGTAATGGAGAGAATGGGGATGAAGAGTTGAATGCCGTTCGTTTCCGTGTGGGAATGTTACCTCGTAAGGCGACATTAGAAAATATTTTGGCTGAGCGTCAACTGGAATTGGCTTGGGAAGGCTGGAGGAGGCAGGATTTGGTGCGTTTTGGAAAGTTTACCCGCCCTTATACGGATCGCCCTCAATTGCCCCATGAATCGAATGGCTATACCACTGTTTTCCCCATTCCCGATAAAGTCCGTTCCTTGAATCCGAACTTGACACAGAATCCGGGGTATTAACTTGAATTTTGGGTGAAAACTAATTCTTTGTTTTCACCCAAAGAGCATATCTTATTCTACATACAATACTAAACCTTTCAGATATTCCCCTTCCGGATGGTAGATATTCACCGGATGATCTGCGGGTTGGGTTAATTGATGTAAGATTCGGACACTACGGCCGGATTGGGCGGCAGCACTAAATACGGCTAAACGGAAATTCTCTTTACTAACTACTTGAGAACAAGAGAAAGTAAACAAGATTCCTCCCGGCTTGATCTTCTCGAAAGCGATCGCATTTAATTTGCGATACCCTTGTAAGGCGTTACGTAGTACATTCTTATGTTTAGCGAACGCAGGAGGGTCCAATATGATTAAATCATAATTACTTCCCATTTTTTCCAAATACTTAAACGCATCTTCCGCATATGCCTCATGACGGGGATCTCCCGGGAAATTCAACTCGACATTCTTTTTCGTCAAAGAAATCGCTTTCGCCGAACTGTCTACGGAATGAACTACCTTAGCGCCTCCTCTCATCGCATAGAAAGAGAAACCGCCCGTATAACAGAACATATTCAATACGGAGCGATCCTTTGCGTAATGCTCCAACAAAGAGCGATTCTCCCGTTGATCCACGAAGAAACCTGTCTTTTGGCCTTTCTGCCAGTCTACACAGAATTTCAGTCCGTTTTCTATAGCGATATCTTCCACTTCGCCTCCGAATAAGTAACCATCTTCGCTACCTAAATTCGCTTTATAAGGTAAAGTCGCTTCCGATTTATAGTAGATGTTTTGTAAAGTATCGCCCAATACCGCTTTCAAAGCCTCCGCGATCTGATGACGGGCATAATGCATTCCTACCGAATGTGCTTGCATAACCGCCGTATGCGCATACATATCGATCACCAATCCCGGTAAATTATCGCCTTCGCCGTGAATCAGGCGGAACGTATTATTATTTTCTACCCCAGCCAGCCGCAAGGTCTTTCTGAGTTCGTAAGCAATACGGATACGTTCGATCCAAAAAGCATCGTCGATGGCGATTGGGGTGAAAGATAACACACGTACGGCGATACTGCCGATTTGGTAATGGCCGATTGCCAAAAAACGCTGGTTCGCTCCGTATACCTCTACCAAGTCACCCTCTTCCGGGTCGCCTTCAACAGATTGGATCGCCCCGGAAAATACCCATGGATGGAAACGCAATAGCGATTCTTCTTTCTTAGGCTTGAGAAAAACTTTACAATACTTCATTTATGCTTGATTCAATAAATTATATATTCTTAGGCAAGCCCAAGCATCGAGGGCCGCATATTTCTTTTGTGAGTCTGTCAATACATCCGCCTCCCAATTCGTGAGGCGTTGTCCTTTTGATATTTTTTTTTGGAAAAGTATCGCATATATCTTTTGCAGGCTGGCATCCTCAATGCCGAACTGGCCTACGTAATTCTGTAAATCAAGGAAATTGGCGGGTTCTATATCCGAACGCTTCCGTATCGCCCCGAAATCATCCCGTAAAGATAACCCGATCTTTAAGGTCGAACTGCTTTTCAGGAATTTCTCCAGAGATTCCGGTATACCGATATGATTCAAGCGGAACAAGAAACAAGTATCATCCGTTGATATCTGCATCAATGAGATCTTGTAACGCTGTCCTTTCTTAAAGCTGGGACGGGTCTCCGTATCAAAACCGACAATCGGAAAACGCAGCAAGTACTCTACGGCCTTGTCTGCCTCCTCTTTACTAAGGATCGTAATGATACGTCCCTTGAATTCCTCTACGGTAAGTTTCGCTATTTCCTCTTTAGTAATTGTATGTATAAATTGTTGTATCATTCTTCCTCTTCATTCTTTTCCAAATCCTCATCACCACTGTAACGCATAGCGTGCAACGCTTTCAAGGCATTCAATAATTGCTGTCCCCAGTATTCTTGGAAGTTCGTGCGGCACAAAGCGATAGCCTCTTGCATAACTTCCTCGTTTCCTTGACGGAATAAAGATACAAAATTTCCTGTATCTTGATAGACATCTGCCAAATTCTCGGAAATAAACGCTGCGATAGGAGTATCGCTATACCGCATATCCGCATGAAATGTTTCCAGATAGGAATCTCGTTCGCCAAGCAAACCGGCTATCCGTGAACGAACCGACTCGTACATGTCTTCTGAAACGGAAAGCTCAAGCTCGGTTTCCTCTTCAGATTCCACTTCGGGCAACAGGCTGGCCTTTAAATATAAAAGAGGCAAAAGTTTTGTCGCCTTATCTACGAAGTCGAAAAGCCCGGTATTTCCGGCGGCCTCAACAAAGGTACAATATTCCAGTGCTACCGTAACAAATTCTAGCGTGTTGCGCTCGTATATCGGATTTTCTTCTTTTTCCATGTGCCTGTTCGTCTAATCATTCTTGATAACAATTCGCAAAAATACAACAAAAATCCGTTTTTTTCGTGATAAAGCCCCGAATATTCTTTTTGCTCTTGAGTTCAAAACATCGTTTATGTTAATTTGCTTTTTTTGTGATAAAAACGAACGTATTATTTATGTAAACAGAAAAATGATCTTATATGTTACGTAAAATTAGATTAACACTCGCTGTCATTATCTTTACTATGACCACTCTTTTGTTCCTTGACTTTACGGGGGTAACGCATTGCTGGTTGGGATGGATAGCAAAAATGCAATTCCTGCCGGCCTTATTGGCGGTGAATGTTGGGGTTGTATCGGTATTATTGGTATTAACCTTACTCTTTGGACGTGTCTATTGTTCGGTTATTTGTCCGTTAGGAGTATTTCAAGATGTTGTTTCTTGGATAGCCGGAAAACGCAAAAAGAATCGTTTCTCTTATTCCCCGGCAGTCTCATGGTTACGTTATGGAATGTTAGGAATTTTTATTATCGCTTTTTTAGCGGGTATCGGTTCTCTGGTGGCTCTATTAGATCCGTATGGAGCCTATGGACGAATAGCCTCGAATCTTTTTGCTCCTTTATATCAATGGGGAAATAATCTCTTGGCTTATTGGGTGGAGCGTGCGGATAGTTATGTCTTTTATTCTGTAGATGTGTGGATAAAAAGTGTGGCTACGTTTGGGGTAGCGCTCGTTACGTTTGTGGTTCTTTTCCTATTGGCTTGGCGTAATGGACGTACGTATTGTAATACGATCTGTCCGGTGGGTACGGTCTTGGGATTTGTCACCCGTTTTTCTTTTTTAAGACCGGTGATCGATGTAGAGAAATGCAACGGATGTGGCTTATGTGCCCGTAATTGCAAGGCTGCCTGTATAGATTCGAAAAATCATTCGATTGATTATAGTCGTTGCGTTACTTGCTTGGACTGCATCGATAAATGTAAAAGAGGAGCTTTGACATATGTGCCTCGTAAACGAAAAACAGAATCGGAGAGAGAGGCTGATCGACCTGAAGAAAACACCCGCCGTAATTTCTTAACTTTTACGGGATTGCTGGCGACATCGGTATTGAAAGCCCAGTCGGGGGTAAATGCGGATGGAGGGTTGGCGGATATTGCGGATAAGTTAACCCCGGATCGTATGACCCCGATAGTTCCGCCCGGGGCTTTGAGTTTACGAAACTTCACCGGACATTGTACGGCTTGTCAACTCTGTGTCTCGGTATGTTCGAATCAAGTTTTGCGTCCTTCTACAGATCTAAAGAAGTTTATGCAACCGGAAATGTCGTATGAGCGAGGATATTGTCGTCCGGAATGTACGAAATGCTCCGAGGTTTGTCCGACCGGTGCGATCCAATTGATTACGAAAGCGGACAAATCCGCCACGCAGATTGGACATGCGGTATGGATCAAGGAAAATTGTGTGGTGAATACCGATGAGGTAAATTGTGGCAACTGTGAGCGGCATTGTCCGACGAAAGCTATTCAGATGGTGGCGAAAGACCCCAATGATCCTAAATCATTGAAAGTACCGGTTATCGATACGGAACTTTGTATCGGTTGTGGCGCATGTGAATATTATTGTCCGTCTCGTCCGTTAAGCGCAATCTATGTTGAGGGACATGAGAGACATCGTACGGTTTAATAATCTCAAAAAATGTATGGTAATGAGTAATAATAATATAGATCGCAGGAATTTCTTAAAAGTATTGAGCACCGGTACGGCCGCTGCCTCGACAGGGCTTTTATATGGATGTGGTGGAGATCCTAAGCGGCAAGGTGTGTCGCAGACCGGAAGCTATTTGGGTGAAGTCCCGACAGATAAGATGACATACCGGACGAATCCGCATACGGGCGATAAGGTCTCCTTGTTAGGATATGGATGTATGCGCTGGCCGTTGCGTCAGAAAGCGGATGGATCGGGGGAAGAGATCGATTAAGAAGCGGTGAATGCATTGGTGGATTATGCGATTGCTCATGGCGTGAACTACTTTGATGTGGCACCGGTTTACGTGCGCGGTCTTTCCGAACAGGCAACAGGGCTAGCTCTTAGTCGCCATTCCCGGGATAAATATTTTATCGCCACGAAGCTTTCAACCCATCGTCCTGTACCGGAATGGCGTACTCTTGAGGGCTCCAAGGGCTTGTTCGAACAGTCGCTAAAGAATCTGCGAGTGGATTATATCGATTATTATCTGATTCATGGTGTAGGTCTGGGGGGCATGGACGATTTGAGGAAGCGCCTTTACGATAACGGTGTCTTGGATTTCTTGTTAAAGGAGCGGAAAGCCGGTCGTATCCGCAATTTGGGCTGGTCGTTTCATGGAGACGTCAAGGTCTTCGATTATTTGTTATCCTTGGATATCCCTTGGGACTTCGTTCAGATCCAGTTGAATTACGTGGATTGGAAAAATGCTTCTGGTTGGAACGTGAATGCGGAGTATTTGTATGGGGAATTGGAGAAGCGTAATATTCCCGTCGTTATCATGGAGCCTCTTTTAGGCGGGCGTTTATCTCGGCTGAATGCCCTTTCGTTGGCTAAATTGAAACAGATGCGTCCGGATGACAGCCCGGCCTCGTGGGCTTTTCGGTATGCGGGCTCTCCAAAAGGAGTACTGACCGTGCTGAGTGGTATGGTGTATATGGAGCATTTACAAGAGAACATCCGAACCTTCTCGCCTTTGGAACCGATTACGGAACAAGAAAATAAGGCTTTGGAAGAGGTGACGGAGAGGATGCTACATTCGGATTTCGTACCTTGTACGGAATGTCAGTATTGTATGCCTTGTCCGTATGGCTTGGATATTCCGGGAACGTTCGCTCATTATAACCGTTGCGTGAATGACGAGCTGGTTGCGAAGAGTTCACAGGATGCGAATTATCGGGAGGCTCGCCGGGCGTTCTTAGTCGGTTATGATCGTAAGGTTCCTAAACTTCGTCAAGCCGGACACTGTATAGGATGCGATAAATGCGTACCGAAATGTCCGCAAGGCATTAAGATACCGGAGCAAATGCGAAAGATCGATCAATACGTGGAGCAATTGAAGCAAGAGACTTTATAGTCTTATTTAAAATACCTGCTTTATTCGTGATAAATCCCCGATTATTCTTTTTAGTCGGGGATTGTTCTCTATTATTACCTGTTTTACTATTTTTGTCGAAATAATAGAAGGAATGTTAATGATAGACTAATGTTGGATATACTAATAGGATAAAAAACCGATCGAGTTATGAGTTCATGTGGAAAGAATGAGAACCCTCAAGAGATGAATCGCCGTAAATTCTTGAAGGTATTTGGGGGTGGGGCTGTCGCCTCTTCGGCGGCGCTTTACGGTTGCGCTCCCAAGAATGAGCCGGGGGCGGCTGTGGCGTTAGGTGAGGTTCCTACCGATAAAATGACCTATCGCCAACATCCTACGAATGGCGATAAGGTTTCTATTTTAGGATATGGTTGTATGCGTTGGCCCTTGAAACAAGGATCGGACGGTAAAGACCAGATTGATCAAGAAGCCGTGAATCGTTTAGTGGATTATGCGATAGAGCATGGGGTGAATTACTTTGATACTTCTCCTGTTTATGTACAAGGTATGTCCGAGAAAGCGACCGGTATCGCATTGGCACGCCATCCTAGGAACTCCTATTATTTGGCCACTAAACTGTCAAACTTCCAGAACTATACGAGAGAAAACTCGTTGGCGATGTATCGGCAGTCGTTCCGTGATTTGCAAACCGATTATCTGGATTATTATTTGCTTCACTCTATCGGTGGGGGGAATGGTATCGAGCTTTTCAATGACCGCTATATAAATAATGGAATGCTTGATTTCTTGGTGAAAGAACGGGAAGCGGGACGTATCCGTAACCTAGGTTGGTCTTTTCATGGGGATGTAAAAGTGTTTGATTATGTGTTGGATATGGGCGTGAAATGGGATTTCGTTCAGATACAGCTGAATTATCTGGACTGGAAACATGCCTCGGGGCGTAACGTAAACGCTGATTATCTGTATGGCGAATTAGAGAAGCGAGGTGTTCCGGCGATTATCATGGAACCGCTATTAGGAGGTCGCTTATCGAATGTTCCGGATCATATCGTTGCTCGTTTGAAACAGCAACGGCCTGAGAATAGCGTGGCTTCATGGGCTTTTCGTTTCGCCGGCTCTCCGGATGGGGTCTTGACGGTGCTAAGCGGCATGACTTATATGGAGCATTTGCAAGATAATATCCGTACCTATTCCCCGCTTATCCCGGTAACGGACGAGGAGAAAGACTTTTTGGAAGAGACGGCCCAGCTTATGATGAAATATCCGACAATACCTTGCAATGATTGCAAATATTGTATGCCTTGTCCATATGCGTTGGATATTCCGGGTATTCTCTTACATTATAATAAATGTGTGAACGAAGGGAATGTTCCGAAAAGCGCACAAGACGAAAATTACGCGAAAGCTCGTCGTGCCTTCTTAGTCGGTTATGACCGGAGTGTCCCAAAGTTGCGTCAAGCGAACCATTGTACAGGGTGTGAGCAATGTAATCCTCATTGTCCGCAGGGTATCGATATCCCCAAAGAGATGCAGCGTATCGATAAATTCGTGGAAGAGTTGAAAGTGAATGGTTAACCTTTAAACAAACGGAAAATTATGTTACGAAAAATAAGAATATTCGCCGCCACCTTTTGCTTTGTGCTGATAACCCTGTTATTTCTTGATTTCACGGGTACGATTCACGCTTGGTTCGGATGGTTGGCAAAGATACAGTTTTGGCCTGCGTTGTTGGCTTTGAATGTCGGTGTTGTGGTAGGGTTGATAATCTTGACTCTTTTATTGGGGCGTGTATATTGCTCCGTTATCTGCCCTTTAGGGGTATTGCAAGATATCATTTCGTGGTTTGCTAGTAAACGGAAGAAATACCGCTTTTCCTATTCTCCCGCATTGAAGTGGGTACGTTATGGTACCTTGGTTATTTTTATATTGGCTTGTATCGCTGGTATCGGTTCCTTGGTAGCGTTGATTTCGCCTTATAGCGCTTATGGGCGTATCGCTTCTAATTTATTTGCGCCAATCTATCAAGAGGGCAACAATCTATTGGCCTATTTCGCAGAACGTATGGATAGTTACGCATTCTATTCGGTGGACGTATGGGTGCGTAGCCTGGCTACGATGGGAATCGCTATTCTGAGCTTTGTCATATTGGCGATTTTAGCTTGGAGAAATGGACGTACATATTGTAATACGATCTGTCCGGTAGGTACGGTTCTCGGTTTTTTGTCGAAGTATGCTTTACTTAAACCTCGTATTGATACCGATAAATGTAATGGTTGCGGATTATGCGCACGTAAATGCAAGGCTTCTTGCATCGACTCTAAGAATCATGCGATCGATTATAGCCGTTGCGTGACTTGTATGGACTGTTTGGATAATTGCCGTCAAGGCGCGATTTCGTATACGAGGGCACACAAGGCTGATAAAGCTACTTCGGTAAAAGAATCCTCAACGAAGGACACTACGGATGTTTCCCGCCGTCGAGCCTTGTCAGCTACGGCATTGGTAGCCATGTCTTCTGTTTTGCATGCTCAGCAGAAAAAGCTGGAGGATTATGTGGAGATGAAGAAAGACGGAGGCTTTGCGCCGATTAAAGAACGTAAAGAGCCGAATCGTTTGGCACCATTGGTTCCTCCCGGAGCTTTGAGTATTGGGAATCTGGCCCAACATTGCACGGGGTGCCAGCTTTGTGTATCTGTCTGCGAGAATCATGTCTTGCGTCCGTCTACGGATCTGATGAAACTGATGCAGCCGGAGATGGCTTTCGATAGAGGGTATTGCCGTCCGGAATGTGTGAAATGTTCGGAGGTTTGCCCGACGGGAGCGATCAAACCGATTACGAAAGAAGACAAATCTGCTATACAGATCGGTCATGCCGTATGGGTAAAAGATCTTTGTATTGTCAATACGGACGGTATGAGTTGTGGTAATTGTGAACGCCATTGCCCGACAAAATCGATCCAGATGGTGGCGAAAGATCCTGCAGATCCGAAGTCGTTAAAGATCCCGGTGATCAATACGGAAACTTGTATTGGTTGTGGTGCTTGCGAGTACCTTTGTCCATCTCGTCCTTATAGTGCGATCTATGTAGAAGGACATGAGATGCACAGATCTATTTAATGCCGTTAAAATCTATCCCCAAAAACATGTACGTGTTTCCGCGAAAACATGTACATGTTTTTCAGAAAACACGTACGTCTTTTTTTCAAAGGTTCGTCAGACTCGATTTTTCTATGTACATTTGCGTGTTATAAAAGAATTATTGAGAAACTATTTATGGCAAAGAAGACAACAACAACGAAGCAAAATCATACAGAGCCGAGCTGGTTCGCAGCCTTGAAGACTTTTTTTACAAATGAACGGACCCGTTTCATTACAGGTTTGATTATCTCTATACTAACCATTTACGTAGGGCTTGCCTTGATTTCGTTTTTCTTTACAGGAGCCGCCGATCAAAGTAAAATAGAGAATGTTCCTTTAGGGGATTTGTTGACCAATCGAGGATCGGTAGAGAATTGGACGGGCGTACGCGGGGCGTATTTGTCTGATCTATTGATGAACCGTTGGTTCGGTATCTCTTCTTTTATGATCCTCTTTTTCTTGGGATCGGTTGGGGCGAAACTCATGAATTTAAATAAAGTATCCTTGTTGAGACGTTTCTTGTTCAGTGCTTCGGCGTTGATCTGGGGATCTGTGTTTTTTGCTTTCATATTTATCAAGGGATATGAGGATACGTTTATTTATCTAGGCGGTCAACACGGATATTACATCTCGGAGATGTTTATTACCAATATCGGAATTCCCGGAACGATCTTGCTTTTATTAGGCTCATTCTTAATCATCGCAATTTTTACCAGTAAGAAGACAATCCCGTTCTTACAGCGCGTATTCTCTTTGGGCTGGGTAAGGAACCGTTTGAAACGTGAGAAGAAAGAGGATGAGGTAGAAGTGGAGCAGACGCAAAAAGAGGATGTTGTAACTCCTCGCTCTAAGCCTGTCGTAGAGCAACCGGATGAACAACCCGAAATGGATGATTACGAAGAGTTTGATACGGAGGCTGAATTGTTGGAGGCCGAAGGGAAAGAAAACCGTAAAACAGAACCGGAATATCAGGAGGAAGAGGTCGCTGGTGATGATTTAGTAGTTACGATCGCTAAAGGTGACGACGATCCTATATGCGAAAAGACAGATGAGATAAATACCCCGGAATCAGAGGATGGGGAGGATGCTGGATTCACGGTGGAGGTTGCCGCCGGTAATGATGAAACCTACGATGCTTCGGCCTTGGGTACGTATGATCCCCGTTTGGATCTTTCCCGTTATGTATTTCCTACCTTGGACTTACTGAAAGCGTATGATAGTGGGAGCATGGAGATCAATCGGGACGAATTGGCAGAAAACCAACGCTTGATCAAGCAAGCCTTGGAAGATTTCAATATCAAGATCGCCTCGATCAAGGCAACAGTCGGACCTACGGTTACGCTTTATGAGATTGTACCCGAGGCGGGTGTCCGTATTTCTAAGATCAAGAACTTGGAGGATGATATCGCCTTGAGTTTATCCGCTTTGCAGATCCGTATTATCGCTCCGATGCCCGGAAAGGGAACGATCGGTATCGAGGTGCCGAATAAGAATCCTCAGACGGTATCGATGCAATCTGTTATCGCTTCACGCCGATTCGTTGAGGGTAAGTATGAGTTGCCTGTGGCGATGGGTAAGACGATTACGAACGAGGTGTTCATGTTCGATCTTTGTAAGACACCGCATCTATTGGTAGCCGGTGCTACGGGGCAAGGTAAGTCTGTCGGTCTAAATGCGATCATCACTTCCTTATTATATAAGAAGCATCCATCGGAGTTGAAATTCGTGATGGTAGACCCGAAAATGGTTGAGTTTAGTATCTATTCCAAGATAGAACGTCATTATCTGGCGAAACTTCCGAATGCGGAGAAGCCGATCGTTACGGAGCCAGCTGACGCTGTCGCTACATTGAACTCGTTGGTGATCGAGATGGAAGACCGGTACCGTTTACTGGTGAACGCGAATGTTCGTAATATAAAGGAATACAACGCTAAGTTTATCGAACGGCGGTTGAACCCGCAGAAGGGACATCGCTTCTTACCCTATATCGTGGCAGTGGTGGATGAGTTTGCCGACTTGATCGCAGTGGCCGGACGTGAGATCGAGTTGCCTATCTCTCGTATTGCGGCGAAGGCCCGTGCGGTAGGTATCCATATGATCTTGGCTACGCAACGCCCGGATACAAAGGTGATTACCGGTACGATCAAGAGTAACTTTCCGAGCCGTATTGCCTTTAAGGTTGCTTCTATGATCGATTCACGTACGATTCTGGATGCTCCGGGCGCTAACCGTTTGATCGGACGGGGCGATATGTTGATTGTCGTGGCGGGACAAGAGCCGGTTCGTGTGCAATGCGCTTTTGTAGATACGCCCGAGGTGGAGGATATCGTGGATTATATCGGTGAGCAGGCTGGCTTTCAAACCGCTTATCTGCTTCCGGACTATGTACCGGAAGGGGGGGAGGCATCGACTTCGGGAGCTGTCGATTTATCAGATCGAGACCCCTTATTTGATGAGGCGGCTCGCTTGATCGTGATTCAGCAACAAGGTTCTACTTCTTTGATCCAGCGTAAATTCGCTATCGGTTATAATCGTGCCGGACGTTTGATGGATCAATTGGAGGCTGCCGGTATTGTTGGCCCGTTTGAGGGAAGTAAGGCCCGTCAAGTATTGGTGCAAGATGAGTATTCGTTGGAGCAAGTATTAAATGCTTTGAAATAAATATGAGAAGAGAACATAAAATAAGAGTGTGGCGGTGTAGTGCGTTTGTCGGATTATTCTTGTGTTTCCTGTTGGGACTAGGATTGGGGGCACATGCCCAGAACGCGAATGATATCTTGAGGAAGGCGGCCGCTGCTTATGAGAATTCAAATGGGATAAGTGCTTCTTTTACGATGTTTACCCGTTCTGCCGGTCAGAATGCGGGAGAGAGTTTTGAGGGAACCATCCAGATGAAAGGTGATAAGTTTACATTAGTTACGCCGGAGGCGCTTACTTGGTTTAATGGTACGACGCAATGGACGTATGTGGAACGGAACGATGAGGTGAACGTGACGAATCCTACGGGAGAGGAGTTGCAATTTACAAATCCCGCTCTTTTATTAAATAGTTATAAGAAGGGATTCACGGCGGCTTATAAAGGCGAGAGTACGGCACCGAACGGAAATGCCGCTTACGATGTGGAATTGACACCGAAGAAAAAAGGGGATATCGTGAAAGTGGAGTTGCAAATCGAGAAATATTCAAATTTCCCGGCTCGTATCACGGTTACTTCTAAAAACGGCGTTAGCAGTACGATCCAGATCAGCCAATTGAAAACAGGTATAAACCAACCAGATCGTTTTTTTGTTTTTAACGAAGGGGATTATCCGGACGTAGAGGTGATAGACCTTCGATAATAGAGAATTGAAAATTGATAATTAATACTTAGATACTATGAGCGATTCAGTGAATGAGAAAGTACGTTGCCTTATTATAGGCTCGGGTCCAGCAGGTTATACGGCAGCGATTTATGCTTCCCGTGCAAATTTATCTCCGGTGCTTTATGAAGGAATACAGCCGGGGGGACAATTAACGACAACTACGGAGGTGGAGAATTTCCCGGGATATCCGGACGGTATAACCGGTCCTGAGTTAATGGAAGATTTAAAAAAACAAGCCGTCCGTTTTGGTGCGGATATCCGTTTCGGTATCGCTACCGCCGCTGATTTGGGTGAGGCTCCTTATAAAATTACGATTGATGGCGAGAAAGTGATCGAGACGGAGACTTTGATTATCGCTACGGGTGCTTCCGCGAAGTATCTGGGTCTTCCGGATGAACATAAGTATGCGGGTATGGGTGTATCCGCTTGTGCTACTTGCGATGGTTTCTTCTATCGTAAAAAGACGGTAGCGGTAGTGGGTGGTGGAGATACGGCCTGTGAGGAAGCGATTTACTTGGCTGGTTTGGCGAAGCAGGTTTACTTGATCGTGCGTAAACCCTATTTGCGTGCTTCAAAAGTAATGCAAGAACGTGTCTTCAAAACTCCGAATATCACGGTACTTTTCGAGCATAATACCTTAGGTTTGTTTGGAGAGAATGGCGTGGAGGGTACTCATTTGGTAAAACGTATGGGAGAGCCGGATGAGGAGAAAGTGGATATCGCCATCGATGGTTTCTTCTTGGCGATTGGTCATAAACCCAATTCGGACATCTTCAAGCCATGGGTAGATACGGATGAGGTTGGTTATATCGTGACGGTTCCGGGAACTCCCCGCACGAAAGTTCCGGGTGTATTTGCCGCCGGAGATGTCGCTGATCCCCATTATCGTCAAGCTATTACCGCTGCGGGAAGTGGTTGTAAGGCAGCTATTGAGGCCGAACGTTATTTATCAGAGATCGGAAAATAATCCGTGGGAGGAGGGTGTGCCATATCATAAATTATGACACACTGTCCTCTTGCCTTGAAATACAAGTTTACCATGAATTTAAAATCTACTCTTCTTTTGCTACTTTGCCTGATGATGGCAGGAATGGTAGCGGCAAAGGATAATACGAAAGTGATAGCCCATCGGGGGTATTGGAAAACGGAGGGCTCTGCCCAGAACTCTATCCGCTCTTTGGAACGTGCTAGCGAAATTGGTGCCTATGGCTCGGAATTCGACGTGCATCTTACAGCAGACAATGTGTTGGTTGTCTACCACGATAATGATATCCAAGGAAAACATATCCAATCTTGTACATACGATGAATTGAAGGATCTACAATTGAGTAACGGCGAAAAGCTCCCTACTTTGGAACAATATTTGAAACGTGCGAAGAAATTGAAGAATATCCGGTTAATATTTGAATTGAAATCCCATGATACCCCGGAACGTAATCGAGATGCGGCAAGGTTATCTGTGCAAATGGTAAAGCGTATGAAATTAGCGAAACGTACGGATTACATATCTTTTAATATGGATGCTTGTAAAGAATTTATCCGTCTATGTCCGAAATCTGAGGTTTCTTATCTGAATGGAGAATTATCCCCGATGGAATTGAAAGAGCTTGGTTTTACAGGATTAGACTACCATTATAAAGTCTTGCAATCTCATCCGGATTGGGTGAAGGATTGTAAAGTCCTAGGCATGACTTCGAATGTCTGGACCGTAGATGACCCTAAATTAATGGAAGAGATGATCGATCTGGGAGTCGATTTTATTACGACTGATTTACCGGAAGAGACTCAAAAAATACTACATTCGCGGGCTCAATAAGGCATTATAAAGATGAGAAAGTTTTGTCTGTTGCTTATCCTGTCGCTGGCTTTACCCGTTTTTTGTCTGTTACAAGCGGTGGAGCCTCCCAAAAAGGAAATTCGTGCGGTTTGGTTGACTACGGTTTATGGTCTGGATTGGCCTCATAAACCGGCTACTACCGAGGCGGGACGAAAAGCCCAGCAACAGGCATTGCTTGATATCTTGGACCGGCTTCAAGAAGCGAATTTTAATATGGTCTTCATTCAGGCTCGCTTGAGGGGAGACGTGATGTATCGTTCGGCTATCGAACCAGTCAGTAAGACATTCTCCGGTAAGTATGGAGAATTACCGGGATATGATCCGCTCGCTTTTGTCGTTGATGAATGCCATAAACGGGGAATGGAATGTCATGCGTGGTTCGTGACTTTCCCGTTAGGAACGGAAAAAAGCGTGAAGGAGCAAGGAAAGCTTTCCGTGGTTAAAAAGAAACCAAAACTCTGCAAACGGCATAATGGAGAGTGGTATTTGGACCCCGGCGTACCGGAGACCGCTGATTATATCTTATCCTTAGTCAAGGAGATCGTGAATGGCTACGATATAGATGGCATCCATTTTGATTATATCCGCTATCCGGAAGAGGCGAAAAAATTCCCGGATAAAGCGCTGTATAATAAATCCGGTAAGAAAAAGTCTCTGGCAGACTGGCGTAGGGAGAATATCAACCGGATGGTTTATCGTATTTACGATTGGGTAAAGCAAACGAAACCTTGGGTACAGGTTAGCAGTTCGCCACTCGGGAAATATAATCGTATTGAACGGGTACCTAACGCGGGTTGGACCGCTTACGAAAGTGTCTTCCAAGACCCTAAGATGTGGATGCAACAAGGTAAACAAGATATGATTGTTCCGATGATGTATTACCTGCATAAGAATTTCTTTCCTTTCGTGGATAATTGGGTGGATAATTGTAACGGGCGTTTGGTCGTACCCGGCTTGGGAGCTTATCGAATGGACAAGAGCGAGGCGGACTGGGCCGTGAATGATATAACTGACCAGATTGATTATAGTCGTTATTACGGAGGAGCCGGCTGTGCGTTCTTTCGTTGTGGAAATGTCCTGTATAATGATAAAGGACTCTATAAAGAGTTGAGAGACAATTACTATAAATATCCGGCCCAATTGCCTCCGTTGACTTGGCTGAATGATTCGGTACCTGCCGCTCCGGAGGGCATCAAAGTGGAACGTTTGGATGATGAGTTGCATTTAACTTGGCAGAAACCTGTGTCGGAAAAGCAGGATTTAACTTATACCGTTTATTATTCATTGACGGATTCGATCGACACAGCTTCGGCAAAATCCATATTAGCTACGAATATTTATGGCAACGAGCTTTTTCTTCCTATCGATGTAGAGTCTGAACGTGGGTATACATTTTCTGTAACGGCTTCCACCCGTTACCGGATAGAGAGTGAACCTTCTCCGGATACCTATTATTACCTGTCTAAATTTATCAAGTAAAGGGAGTATTTTGATTTCGAGTTTTTTTGCTTATTTTTGCGGCATATGAGACGATTTGCCACATCCTTGTTTCTTGTAATTCTTGCTTCCTTAATCTTTTATGGGGGAGCGGGGGTTAATTTCGTATCTTATTGTTGTGGCGTTTGCGAGAAAGAGGGAGTGGAGGCTTTATTGGAAGCTAAGTGCTGTGAGATTCATGGACATGATCATAGTCGTGATAAGCTTGCGAATAATACGGTGGAGTGTTGTGGCATGAACGGCTGTGGCATTGAACGGGTTGATTTTGATTGGAATTCTGTAAATATACAAGTACCGGATCTGCAACCAGTCGTACATGATTTGCTCTTCTCCTCTATTTTCGAGAGTTTACAAATCGCTTCCTTATTTGCTGATTCTTATGAGATTAGGGTGACAGGTCCTCCCGTAGCCTGTCCTCGTGTGTACCTTTCTTTATTGACTACGCTTTTGATTTGATTGTATTCGTGAGGGTGGAAGCTGCTCGCTGAATACCCTTTGGTTTTAAGGTAGGGAATGCTCTATCCCTGCGGAAACTGTATTTAACGATTCAATCAAATAACAACTATCATGTTAAGACAATTATATCTGATATTTTTACTGTTCTGTTTGACTTTTACTTTGACTTGGGCCGAGGATTCCGGCAAGAAAGTGAAAGGACGTGTATGTGATGAAAACAAACAACCTATTATCGGGGCAAATGTATATTGGGAAGGAACCCAAAATGGAACCACGTCCGATGTGGATGGAAATTTCGAGTTAGAACGAAAAGGTGACTCCAAGAATCTGGTGGTTAGCTATATCGGTTATATGACTGAGGTCACCCCTGTGGATGAGAAGGACGATGCTATGCAGATTATCTTAAAAGGTGAGATCGCCTTGGATGAGGTCGTGGTTAGTGAGCGCAAGATGGGAACCATCGCTTCCCGTACGAGCGTATTGCAAACTCAGAAAATTACGTACGATGAGATTTGCCGTGCGGCCTGCTGTAATCTGGCGGAGAGCTTTGAGACAAATCCGTCTGTCGATGTATCGTACTCGGATGCGGCTACAGGTGCCCGGCAAATTAAGCTGTTGGGATTGGCGGGAACCTACGTACAAATGTTGACCGAGAATTACCCGAATTTCCGGGGGGCCGCTTCCTTATATGGCTTGGATTATGTTCCGGGAGCTTGGATGGAGAGCATTCAGGTGTCTAAAGGAACCTCTTCGGTTAAGAATGGGTATGAGGCGTTGGCCGGACAAATCAACGTGGAATTCAAGAAGCCCCCTACGGCGGATATTTTCTCTGCTAATGTGTTCGCTAGTGATGCCGGACGTTATGAAGGGAATGCGGATGCTTCTTGGCATATCAACGACAAGCTCTCTACCGGTTTATTGGTACACTACTCGAATGATAAAATGCAACATGACGGTAATGACGATGGTTTTCTCGATACGCCGCTAAGGGAACAGGTGAACGTAATGAATCGTTGGTATCATAAATTGGATAAATACGTGGCTCAATACGGAGTTCGCTATCTGCATGAGAGCCGTACCGGTGGGCAGGATACGAAACACCATGATTTCACCGACCCGTATCGGATTCATTTAAATACGAACCGGGCCGAATTATTTACGAAGCAGGCCTATATTATCGATAAGGAAAAGGTAGAGAGCGTGGCATTGATACTTTCCGGTTCTTATCATGAGCAAAAATCAAGATATGACCGTACGCCCTATAATGTATATCAGAATAATGTATATGCCAGTTTGCTGTATGAAAAGGAGTTTACGCCGATGCATAGCTTGAGTACCGGATTAAGTATGAACTATGATGGTTTCGACGAGAATCTGGTTCAATATGCGGGAGGAGAGTCGGTCCGTCATGCCTATGACCGTACGGAAGTCGTGCCGGGAGCTTATGCCCAATATACGTTCAATCTGAATGATAAACTGATCTTATTGGCGGGTGTACGTGCGGATTATAGTACGTTGTATGATTTCTTTGTAACCCCTCGTGTACATATTAAATATAATCCTTTTGACTGGTTCCATATCCGGGCTTCGGCAGGTAAAGGATTTCGGACAGCGAATGTGCTGGCAGAGAACAACTTTTTGTTATCCAGTAGTCGAAAAATGTATATCGCCGACAATCTGGATCAAGAAGAAGCGTGGAATACCGGTCTGAATCTGTCATTTTATATACCTTTGTTCGGGAAGGAACTGAGCTTGAGCGGGGAATGGTATTATACCGATTTCTTGAAGCAAATCGTGGTGGATATGGATAGTGATCCTCATGCGGTTCGTTTCTACAATCTGGATGGGCGTTCCTATTCGAATAGCTTCCAAGTGGAGGCTTCCTATCCTTTTTTCCGGGGATTTACGTTAACGGCCGCTTATCGTTATACAGATGCGAAGACCGATTACCGGAATGAGGAGGGGGTGGCGCATCGATTGAAAAAGCCGTTGGTTAGTGATTATAAAGGTTTATTGACCGCTTCTTATCAAACCCCGTTGAAAAAATGGCAGTTTGATTTGACCAGCCAGTTTAATGGAGGTGGCCGTATGCCGACACCGGATGCATCTAATCCGTTATGGGAGCCGAATTTTAAGGCTTATACGGTAGTGAATGCGCAGATTACGAAATATTTCCGTCAATGGTCTATTTACGTGGGAGCGGAGAACCTGTTTAATTACAAACAACCGAATCCGATTATCGATGCCAGCAATCCCAGAGGGGATAACTTCGATGGATCTATGGTGTGGGGACCGGTGCATGGACGGAAAATTTATGCGGGTATCCGCTTTAATATAAGCAGGGATTGACACGTATATACGTATAAGCCCGCACGTATATACGTGTAGGCCTATGCGTATACTGGTGTGGCCCTACGCCTATATACGTGTAGCCCGATGCCTATAGTGGTGCTTTTCTTTTGGTAGATATGAATGGATAATTAGAATTGTTAATATTAAAAATGATTGATTATGAAACGATTAATTATGTTGCTGTTTTGTGCTGTATGTACGGTATCGATGACATTCGCCCAAGACGCGAAAAAGAAGAAGGACTCTGTGACATTCTTTATCGAAGCGATGGATTGTGATCACTGTATCAAGAAGATCGAGAAAAATATCGCTTTCGAGAAAGGAGTGACCGACTTGAAATGTGATCTGAGCACCCGTACGGCCATTGTGACTTACAAGACGGATAAGACTTCGAAGACCCGCTTGGCCGCGGCCTTCAAAAAGATCGGTATGGAAGCGGTTCCGGTAGATAATGGCGCCGGTTGTCCGGTACCTCCGGCGAAAAAAAGTGAGCATACTCACGCTCATTAACATGGAAATTCATAAGAACATCTTATCTTTGCAGATGTTCCGTGAGGGCGGGCCGGAGTGTCCGCCCTGTTTATGAAATAATTTTTCTACGGAATGCAGCGTTTGTTTAATTATTTACATCCTAATATTGTACAGTCTCCAGAAGGGAGACGTTCAAGGCACGACTGAATGAATGAGCTACAACTGATAGAGGGTTGTCGGAAGGGGGAGAGACGAGCTCAAAAAGAGCTTTATGATGCATATTCCCGAAAAATGATGGGAGTTTGCCTTCGTTATGTGAACGACAGGGAAACGGCTCGTGATTTGTTGCAGGATGGCTTCGTGAAAATCTTTACCAGTATGGATTCCTATACAGGGAGTGGTTCATTTGAGGGGTGGATGCGGAAGATCTTTGTTAATTGTGCGTTGGAATATCTGCGAAAGTCGGATGTGTTGCGTGAAGCGACCGATCTTGACAATACGGCGGAACTGATTCAACCCGATAGTTCGGCTATCTCGGACATGTCGGCGGCTGAGTTGATGAATCTAGTGAAGGAGTTGCCGGTTGGCTTCCGTACCGTATTCAATATGTTCGCGATAGAGGGATATTCTCATAAGGAGATCAGTGAGATGTTGAACATAACAGAGAGTACTTCCCGTTCACAATATACCCGTGCCAAGCAGTTATTACAACGTAGAATTAACGCATTGTATTGAGATAAGATGAGTAAAAAGGAAAGAGATATATGGGATGATGCGATCCGGTCGAAGCTAGAGGATTTCGAGATGGATACGCTACCCGGCGACTGGGAGGCTATAGCCGATCGATTGCCCGGAAAGGCTCCGGTTCCTTTGCGTCGTACGCTTCGCTACTGGGTTGCCGCCGCCGTGATCTCCTTATTGGTCGTATCGGGTGGTATCTATTTATATGACAGGGAGATGGAAGATCTACCTATAGCCCAAGAAATACAGTCTTCACAAGAGTCGACATCCGTGGATACCCCGGTTGTTCCGATAGAGAAAACGATGGAGCAAGCGCCCGTATTAGCGACTATTTCTGCTGCGGTCGTGAAGGCAAAAGCGGCATCTGGAGCGGTTAAAGTGGGAGCTAAGGCTAGGATGGCAGCGTTCCGGCAAAATGTAGAGAATGCAGAGGATCGGCCTATTTCTGAGTCGGAGGTAATGTCTGCTGATAGATCGGCGAATGAGAAAAATACCGTTGAACCGGAGGTTGAAAGGAATAATGATGAGATAGTTGTTCTCAAGAATGATGTACTTGTCGCGGATGCTACTCCTGTTACTAAAAAGAAGCCAGAGAAGACCGCGTCTCGGAAATGGGGGTTCGGTATGGGAGGTGGAGGTCTTTCCATGGGCGCTGATAATCTGGTCCCTCAGTATGTGACGAATAGCAGTGTGCTTAAGAGTGAGAATCTGATGAGCTTAAATTCGTTCGATGCGGAGAAGAAAGATCCTGCTAAGACGGATATTCATCATAAGACGCCTATTGGGGTGGGTATCTCAATTAGTCGTTATTTGAATAATCGTTTTTCTTTGCAGACTGGATTAACTTATTCTTACTTAAGATCGGAGTGGAGTACGAATAATACGTACCATATAGAGAATGATCAGCGATTGCATTTTATAGGAATTCCATTATCATTGACTTATAAGATCGCGGAATGGAATCGTTTTATGTTTTACGCCTCAGCCGGAGGTATGGCGGAAATGAATGTCGCTGGCAAACGTAGAATGAAATTATTCTCGGATGAGGTAGAGATCGCAAAGCAAAGTGAACATATTCGAATGAAAGAATGGCTATGGTCTGTAAATGCCCGTGCCGGCGTAAGTTATCCGATTATCCGTTTCGTAAGCGCTTTCGCAGAGGTGGGAGCCAGCTATTATTTTGATAATGGTAGCGAGATCGAAACCATCCATTCGGAGAAGCCGTTTAACATGAGCCTTCAGTTCGGATTTCGTTTTGGTTTTTAATACTCGATAGATTAACAGTGTAAATACAAATACTTAAAAATAGAAAAATTGAATTATGAAAGCATTTAAATTAATTGGAGCAGCGGTGGCTGCGTCATTATTGTTGTTGACCTCTTGTCTTGGAGAATCGAATAATACGGTGACTCGTGCCGGCTTTGGTGTCGCAGGTCTTTCTGAAAAGACATATAAAACGGTACTGAATACAAATATGGGAGCATTATACTCTCCGTCTTTATCGGCACAAGTAGTTGACGGAGCTTGTTACTTGATCAACTATGAATTAGACCTAAATTCTCCGGAGAATGCGAATGCGGCGACAAATGGTTATTTAACAGCGACAATCTCTGTGGCAGATGAGATAACAAAAGGACAGCCAGTCTTTTATAATGTGCCAGATTCGGCCAGCTTACTTCAGAATGAGATACCTGTAAAAAACCTATTTAGCAATGGCGACTATGGGGTGTATGTAGACGGTTATTTATTCTTCTTTATAACAATGGATATGTTTAAGGATCAGAAAAATTCTTATACTTTATATTGGGATCGTTCAAAGGAGCCTACTATGGTGGATAATGTCCCGACATATGACTTGTTCTTGCGTGTCGCTAAAGTAGCGGACGGAACAGGTTCTGCGGCATCATCTATAGGAGAAGTCCGTGCGTTTAATGTTAAGTCTGTATTGGAGTCTGTGAATAGCGCTGAGGCTAATAAAGATTCAAAGTCTTTTAATCTTAAGGTCAATTATCTAAATACGATTAATGAAAAAGATAGTACGGATTTGAAATGGGCTTCTTATACCGTTCTATTCCAAGTCGTGAAAAACTCATAAAGAAATTAGTATAGAAGTTGAGGGCGTACCGATAAGAAGATTATCGATACGCCCTATTTTTTTGCCGTTTTTTTTATGTATATGGGTAAAGATCGTATCTTTGCGTACTTTAAGAGGAGTATTGTGAAATGAGATACAAGAATTTAATAGGTTTTGTCTGGGTGGCGGTTTTCATGAGTCTGTTTACTTCTTGCCTAAAAGACATAAATAACGTCTATAATCCGGGAACGACCGCCGCTGTGGTTCGTCAACATGGAGATAGCGCGTTGATGATGGCTAATACCCGGTTCGGTTGGATCTATTCGACGAAGCTGAGCTCATACTCAGAGGGTAAATGCTTGTTAGTGAGCTTTGATTATGATCCTAGCTTACCGGAAAATACGAATGCGGAACAAAAAGGGTATTATACGGTGACGATACAAGGGGAAACCGCTGTTAACCAGCAAAACGCTGAGAGCCCTCTTACGGATACGCATAAATTATTGACTAATGAGCAACCGGTACTTGCGGTCAACCCCAATGATTCTGTTTTATACATCAAATTAGAAGACTATTTATTTCTGCCCTCTGCTTGTTGGACGACAAAAGATCGGACTTTAAATTGGCAATTGACTTACGATCCGGCTCAGGAAGCTGTTGTGGAAAATCGGAAATCAATTTATTCCTTATATTTACGGGCTGCCGCTACGACCGGAAAGCCGGAGGATAAGGCAGAGGAGGCTATCGCGGTTATCAATGCCTTTAATCTGGCGAATTTTATCAAGGATATGCGAGAACAAGGTGGACGCGACGCGGATATGTATGTTCGGATTCATTATATCGATCAAATTAATCCGAAAGATAGTACCCAGTTTACATGGGGAGTAACGGATCCTTTACTTATAAACTAAAGAAGATGAGAAAGCGAATTTTATACGGCTTATTTTTATCCTTGTTTTTCTTAATGACCTCTTGTATGGGGGATGGAAGTAACTCCATCAATTATCATCGGGTAGGAGTGATACGTGAGAATCCTATGCGATGTATCTATACGGCGGATGATCAAGGGAATATATTTATCGTCTCTTCCTCTGAGTTTGAGAATCGGACGGATTTGAAAGATGGCGATTGCTGTGTGGTTGATTTCAAGACGAATTTTAGCGAGGAATTGGGCAATGGTGTTTACAACGCTGAGATTTATAAGTATGATTCGGTCGCTGTATGGCCTTTGCATGAGACATTGACTGATACTACGGTTGTATTGGACAAGGAGCGTCTGGTTACGCTGGACTTTAAGAAAAGTATTTATTTGGAAGGACGTTTCTTCTTGCAAACCCAACATGTAAATCATCAGGTAGACCAAAAGGATATTTTCAATTTATCCTATAACCCTGATCAGGAGGTGGAAGAAGACAGCACCGGACAACGGGTCTATAACCTATACCTTCGGGTAACCCAAGAGGGGGGTACCGGCGATTCCACTAAATGGATCAATACGACCGCTTTTACAATCGATAAGTTTTTGGACCAAGCCAAAGCGATAGAGAGTAGTGAGGGGCAAAATGTGATAAATTTTAAAATAAATTATGCCGAACGCTATAATGCGGATACAACCGCATGTGTTTGGGGGGCTACCGACGTATTTACGTTGCGTTTTACGAATTAAATATATACTTTTGCTATTTAAAAGTAAACAGAGATGTATAAGGAGATATTTAGGTGGGTAATCGCTATCATCTCACAGCCAGCGAAGGCGTGGGTCTTGTTAGCGAAAAAAGGAGAGAAGCAGGAGGAGTTCTTATCCCGATTCGTGTATCCTTTGATCGGCTTCGTTACTGTTGCGGCTTTTCTGGGCGTATTGTTTACGCGGAAGGAGTTTGATTTAGAGCTGGCCTTGAAGTCGTCTATCCGGACATTGGTGTCCTCGTTCGGTGGTTTTTACCTCGGGGCTTATCTGATGAACGAGATATGGCAAGGTATATTTAAACGGGAGAAGGATTTGAAACTGTGGTTGCGCTTCGTCGGGTATTCCTCGTCGTTGATGTTCGCTTTGAATATCGTATTGATGTTGCTTCCCGAGTTTTTCTTCTTGCGGATATTTATCCTTTATACATTCTATATTGTTTGGGAAGGCGCTGGTCCGTATATGGGAGTCGAGGAGAAGATCCGTCTGAAGTTCGTAGGATTTACAACCGCCATTATATTACTGACTCCGGCAGTTATCGAGATTTTGTTATCGATGCTGATGCCCGGTTTGAGTTTTTGACAGAATAACACAAGATGAAAGAGAAGATTAGTAATAACATACAGATAAAGAATAAGCGGGCGACGTTCGACTACGAGTTGCTCGACACTTTTACGGCCGGGATCGTACTGACCGGAACGGAGATTAAATCGATCCGTTTAGGGAAGGCGAGTTTGGTAGATACGTTTTGTATCGTGGAAAAAGGGGAACTGTGGGTGAAGAATATGTACATCGCCGAATATTTTTACGGTACGTACAATAATCACAACGCACGGCGGGACCGGAAATTACTTCTTACCAAAAAGGAATTACGAAAGATCGAGGGTGCGGTTCGTGCTAGTGGTTTTACGATCGTTCCCACTCGTTTGTTTATCAATGAGAAAGGATTGGCGAAAGTAGTCGTCGCGATCGCACGAGGTAAAAAGGAATATGATAAGCGAGACTCCATCCGGGAACGTGACGACCGACGGGAGATGGATCGGGCTTTCAAACGATAAGTCGAGATGGAAACAGGGCAAGGCGTGATCGGTAGGGTTTGGGGATGTATCCTGAAAGCTCTGCCTAAAGCAGGCAAGACGTGTTTATGGCTGCTAAAGATTATTTTGCCTATTTCTTTATTGGTCCGTATATTGCAATATTCCGGAATATTAGGTCAGATCTCGGATTGGTTAGTGCCCGTGTTCTCGTTGGTGGGTCTGCCGGGGGAGACAGCCATTGTTTTTATAACCAGTATATTCTCCCCATTATATGCTCCGATCGCTTTGATCACCTCGATGTCTTTAGGAGTCCGTGAAGCTACGATATTGGCATTGATGTGCCTTACTTCCCATAATCTAATGGTAGAATCCTCCGTACAGGCAAAGACCGGGTCTTCTTTCTGGGAGATGACGCTGCTCCGTTTGATCATGAGTTTCGTGATCGCCTTTTCTTTGAATTGGGTAATGCCCCATGAAGGATGGGGACAGGTCGGGATCGCTCAAAGTGCGGCTGTATGCGATAATTGGTTGGAAGTATTCGTACTTTGGTTTACCAGCTCGATGAAGGTGGTGATTTCTATTTTGATAATTGTTACGGCTTTAATGATCCTTCATTATATATTGGAAGAGTTTAATCTAATGAAAGGATTGTCCTCGGTCTTTTCTCCGCTGATGCGATTATTTGGCTTGCCTCAAGATGCCGCTTTTTTGTGGTTGGTAGGTAATGTGGTCGGACTGGCTTATGGCGGGGCTATTATGGTAGAGCAAATGGAGCAGAGGAAGTTGTCTTACGGTGACGGCAACTTGCTGAACCATCATTTGGCCGTGTGCCATTCCCTGTTGGAAGATACGATCATCTTTGCCGCGATAGGGGTACCCGTTCTTTGGGTGGTGCCTACCCGTCTGTTTTTCGCCATCGCTGTGGTATGGATCCTCCGGGGATATAGTTATATGTACGCAAGAAAGGTAAAACATATTTATGAATAAGGAACGATTTCTGCGACTCTTGAATGAGCGCATTTTGATCTTGGATGGTGGTATGGGTACCATGATCCAAAGTTTCAAACTAAACGAACAAGATTACCGAGGCGAACGTTTCGCCGATTTTCCGGGACAGTTGAAGGGGAACAATGATTTATTGTGTATCACCCGCCCGGATGTAATCCAGTCTATTCATCGTCAGTATTTGGATGCGGGAGCGGATATCTTCGCTACGAATACGTTTAACGCGAACGCTATTTCCATGGCAGATTATGCGATGGAGGCCTATGTACGTGAGATAAATCTGGCCGCCGGACGATTGTCGAGGGAAGTGGCGGATACCTATATGGCAGAGCATCCGGATCGTACGATCTTCGTGGCCGGATCGATCGGTCCTACTAATAAGACAGCTTCTATGAGTCCAGATGTAAGTGATCCCGCTTATCGTGCCGTAACTTATAAAGATTTGTATAATGCCTACAAGGAGCAAGTCGAGGGACTTGTTGACGGCGGGGTGGATATCATCCTTTTCGAGACTACATTCGATACGTTGAACGTAAAAGCGGGATTGGAAGCGGCTGAGGTCGTGTTGAAAGAGAAAGAAAAAGACCTGCCGATTATGTTGTCTTTGACTTTGTCCGCACAAGGTGGACGAACATTTTCCGGACAGACTTTATTGGCCTTCTTAGCTTCCATACAGCATACACATATTGTTTCGGTTGGCTTAAACTGCTCTTTCGGAGCGGCGGATATGAAGCCCTATTTACAAGAGTTGGCGAAGTATGCCCCCTATTATATCAGCGCTTATCCGAACGCCGGATTGCCGAATAGTTTTGGTACCTATGACGAGACGCCGGATAAAATGGCCCAACATGTGAAGCCTTTTGTGGAAGAGGGATTGGTGAACATTATCGGAGGCTGTTGCGGAACGACTCCAGCGCATATCTCCCGGTATCCGGAGTTGGTGAAAGGAGCTAAACCGCATATCCCGGCTCCGAAACCGGATTGCCTGTGGCTGTCGGGCTTGGAACTGCTGGAGGTGAAACCGGAGAATAATTTCGTGAACGTGGGAGAGCGTTGTAATGTGGCCGGTTCTCGGAAATTCTTACGCTTGATAAAAGAAGGCAGTTATGAGGAAGCGTTGACGATCGCTCGTAAGCAAGTGGAGGATGGCGCCCAAGTGATCGATATCAATATGGACGATGGTATGTTGGATGCCGTGAAAGAAATGAAGACATTCTTAAACTTGATCGCCTCCGAACCGGATATTGCCCGTGTACCCGTCATGATCGATTCTTCTAAATGGGAAGTGATCGAGGAAGGCTTGATGTGCGTGCAAGGAAAGAGCATCGTGAATTCCATCTCCTTGAAAGAAGGAGAGGAGGTCTTCCTTAAACATGCCGCCCGTATTAAGCAACTGGGTGCGGCTGCGGTCGTGATGGCTTTCGACGAGAAGGGGCAGGCGGATACCTATGAAAGAAAGATTGAGATTTGTGAACGGGCCTATCGCCTATTGATCGAGAAGATCGATTTCAATCCCCAAGATATTATTTTTGACCCGAACGTATTGGCGATCGCTACCGGTATGGAGGAACATAATGGCTATGGTCTGGCGTTTATCCGTGCCGTTGAATGGATCAAGAAGAACTTGCCGGGTGCGAAGGTGAGTGGTGGTGTAAGTAATTTATCTTTCTCTTTCCGGGGGAACAATCATGTACGCGAGGCTATGCATTCCGTATTTCTATATCATGCGATCGGGAAGGGGATGGATATGGGTATCGTGAATCCGTCTACCTCCGTACTTTATGAGGATATAGAGCCGGAGTTCCGTACCTTGTTGGAAGACGTGATCTTGGCACGCCGTCCGGAAGCTGCCGAGGAATTAATTACTTATGCTCAAAATTTACATGTTCAAGCTTCCGGAGAAACTCCGGAGAAGCATGAGGCTTGGCGTGAGCTTTCATTGAAGGAGCGTTTGGAACATGCCTTAATCAAAGGGATCGGAGACTATTTGGAGGACGATTTACAAGAAGCCTTGCGGATTTATCCGCATGCCGTGGATATAATTGACGGTCCGTTAATGAGCGGAATGAATAAGGTCGGCGAGTTATTCGGTGCCGGAAAGATGTTTCTCCCTCAAGTCGTGAAGACCGCACGTACGATGAAAAAGGCCGTGGCTATTTTACAACCGGCCATTGAGTCTGAAAAGAAAGCTTCCGGCTCCGCGAAGGCCGGTAAAGTGATTTTCGCTACGGTAAAAGGGGATGTACATGATATAGGTAAGAATATCGTCTCTATCGTATTGTCTTGTAATAACTACGAGGTGATTGATTTAGGGGTAATGGTTCCCGCAGATGTGATCATAAAGAAAGCGATCGAGGAGAAACCGGATCTGGTTTGCTTATCCGGCTTGATAACCCCTTCTTTAGAAGAGATGGCGCATGTCGCGGACGAGATGCAGAAAGCGGGACTTACGATTCCTATGATGGTGGGTGGCGCTACGACCTCCAAATTGCATACGGCGGTGAAGATCGCTCCGCATTATGATTATCCGGTGATTCATGTGCTGGATGCCTCACAGAATCCGTTGATCGCCGCCAAACTATTGAATCCAGATACCCGTGACGCTTATATCAGGGAGTTGGAACAAGAACAAGAAGCCTTGCGTGCCTCTTTAGGGCAGAAGAAAGAGACCTTGGCTTCTCTTTCAGAGGCTCGTAAGCATCCGATAGAAATAGATTGGACCGGGTATACACCGGTTGTTCCGGCCCGGATGGGGGTACATGTTATCCCTTATATCCCCTTGGAAGAAGTGATTCCTTATATCCACTGGACCTTCTTTTTTAGCGCATGGAAATTGAATGGCCGTTTCTCGGAAATCTCCCAGATACATGGTTGCGATTCTTGTCGTGCCTCTTGGTTGGCCGGATTCCCGGAAAAAGATCGTGCGAAGGCTACCGAGGCGATGCAATTATACAAGGATGCTGTTAGGTTATTGGATCGGCTGGTCAATATGAAGGTTGAATATTGTAAAGCGATTTACGGATTTTTCTCAGCGAATAGTGAAGGGGATACGATCCGAATGGGTGATATAGCGCTGCCTTTATTACGTCAGCAAGTAAAAAAAGAGGAAAATATTTATAAATGTCTTTCCGATTATGTAATACCGGTTTCCGAGGAGCGAACTGATTATGTAGGGGCGTTTGTCGTTACCGCTGGAGCTGGCGCTGATTGTTTGAAGGATAAATTTGAGGAAGAAGGCGATACCTATAATTCAATGTTGCTGCAAACCTTGACCGATCGCCTAGCGGAAGCTACAGCCGAATATCTTCATGAGAAAGTACGTAAAGAATATTGGGGATATGCTAAAGACGAATCCTTGTCTATCCCGGATCTTTACAAGGTGAAATACCAAGGAATCCGTCCGGCTATCGGTTACCCTTCTCTACCGGATCAATTATTGAATTTCACATTGGATGGATTGCTCGATATGTCGCGAATTGGTGTTTCGTTAACCGAGAATGGTGCCATGTATCCTACGGCTTCGGTTAGTGGGATTTATATTGCCCATCCCTCTTCTCAATATTTCATGATCGGTTCTATCGATGAGGAGCAGATGAGAGATTATGCGAGCCGCCGGAATTTAACGGAGGAGCAAGTCCGAAAGTTATTGAGTAGGAATATAGGATAATTTAGTAGAGGCTGTCTCAAAATAAACTTGAGATGGCCTCTGTTGTTTTATTCCAAGTTGA